>ERZ1643247.395-NODE-395-length-53399-cov-6.625619_pt1 | contig 53399 bp, 37 predicted proteins | sample MGYA00579264_ERZ1643247 | MGnify/ENA primary metagenome ERZ1643247 (study PRJEB29033, sample SAMEA4952262) | chicken gut metagenome | biome: Broiler Chicken; feature: Gastrointestinal Tract; material: Caecum | place: Ireland | collected 2018 | study: Broiler... | reverse complement strand
CAGGTTTTACCAGTATTACTGTACTATATCAATACCATTTTCTTTCCGTCATATTTGGAACGGTGGTATACTTACAGTTTATCAAATATCTTTTATTTTATAGACAATAGTATTTCTTCCACAAAATTACTCTTAGCCAGAGGCGCCGGCGTCTGCATCATCCTGCTTTTCATTTTTGGTTCAATTTCTTACTGGATACTGAGGAGGAATAGCTATGATTAGAATGACCGTACATTTGCTTTGTTTCCAGTTTAGGCAATGGCGCGCCAGGAAAAATATATGGGTTTTCTGGATATTTATTATGCTTCTTGCGGATTTATATCTGCGTCCAACCCGGCGGCTCATCAACCTTTTAGGCGTTTCACCGGATACGACTGTATTTTCACTCATCTGGAACAACACCTTTTTTCTGATGTTGTTTTACCTTGGAGTGATTCTGTATTTCAGTGATGTTCCTTTTCGGAATACAATGTCGCAGTTTTTGTTGATCCGGTGCGGCAAATTCCGATATGGCTACTCTCATATTCTTTATATTTTCTTCTCTGGCGTGGTTATATCCGGATTATTTTTTCTCATTCAGTGGGCCATGCTTCCGGCTCCGTTTTTTGGAAACTGGGGAAAATTCTGGGGAACAGTAGCGCAGACACCAGTTGCATATGAAGTGGGAAGTGGCATTGAATTTCAGTACCATATTTTGTGGGATTTTACTCCGGAGGAAGCGCTTGCCATTACTTTTGTCATTTCTGTTTTACTAAATATACTTAGTGGATTATTTTTATATTTTTGTAGCCTCTTTAGTCAGAAAATAACCGGAATGTGTATTGCTGCCGTATTTGCCGTGTTGCCTCACATTGTGAGCTGGCTGGATTTCACGACCTTTTATTGGCTTTCTCCGTATTCTTGGCTTTGTCTGGATACCACTATGAGGAATTATAATGGTTCATTGCCGTCTTTGTCCTATGCGTTTTTTGTACTGATTTTTCTAAATGTTATTCTGATAGCAGCTATCCTCATTCGGATACGGCTAAAAAAAGATATGGATTGATATGCTGGCTGGTGCGATGGGAAAAACGAACATCATTAACGTGTAGACAATGAAATTTCAACGGATATTGCTCTGTTCAGAGAGCAGGAAAGGAAAATATTTCATGAAAATAATTGAAATAGAAAACGTATCAAAATATTTTTTCGACAAGAAAGTTCTTGACGGAGTATCTTTTACGATAGAAAAGGGAACCATTTGTGGACTCATTGGTAGGAATGGTTCGGGGAAAACTGTATTGATGAAATGTATTTGTGGTTTCCTTACTCCGGATTCTGGTAATATTCGCATAAGAGGTCAAGAACAAAATCGAAAACAGGACGTATCTGGCAATATGGGAATCATCATTGAATCTCCTGGGTTTCTGGAATATGAATCAGCCTACAGAAATCTTCTTTATCTAGCGCGTTTGCGTGGCCTGATTGGAAAACAGGAAGTAAAAGAGGCTATCAAGCAAGTGGGCCTATGCCCAAAAGACCGGAAAAAAGTAAAAAAATATTCTATGGGTATGCGTCAGCGACTGGGAATTGCCCAGGCTATTATGGAAAAGCCAGATATCTTGCTTTTGGATGAACCCATGAATGGACTTGATGAACAAGGAGTAGCTGATATGAGGAAGTTGTTTCTTTCTTTGAAAGAAAACGGCGTTACAATTCTACTTGCTAGTCATAATTCAGAAGATATTAATTTGCTTTGCGATAGTGTGTATCAGATAGATGGGGGTAAGATAAGGTGTACGGATGAATGACTTGTGAAAAAGTGTTTTAAAAAGGAGATTGATAAAAAGTAATAATATTGGTTATAGTATGAAAAATTGTATTTAAATGTAAAGCCAGAAAGTCTAGAATACTTTCTGGTTTTTTTGTCGAATTTTGCGATTTTTTAATAGGGTGGTTCAAAAACGCGGTCCTCCATTTATCAGAATTAAAAAAAGATTGATGGGGAGAAAAAAATAAAAAATTTTTCTTTTTTTCGATTTTTTTCTGTTTTTTGCCTGTCCTCGCTGTGAAAGGGAGGATCAGGCATTTATTACGGCTTTATGCAGAGGGGAGGTGATCCCCTTGAAATTAAACCGGCGTGAAAAGGAAATCGTGCGGAGAAAATTCTGTGCTTACTGTATAAAAGTATTGCGCGGTGAAGCGTTGAACTATCTTGATGAGTTAAAAAATCAACTGGAAAGAGAAATCAGTTTTTCTGCCCTTTTGCAAAAGGATTGGAACTTGCTGTGTGCTTGCGATGATTATGAAATAGCAGAAGAGTTTACAGTCATGGGGCGAAAAGTTTTCGTTCGTGATGAATGGCTCAGCGAGGCATTAAAGAAGCTGCCGGCGAAGAAACGAGAAATCATTCTCATGCTTTTCTTTCTGGATATGACGGAAAAGGAAATTGCTGCGTATTTGAAGTTAGTGCAGAGTACGGTACATTACCACAAAGATGATTCATTGAAACGATTAAAAAGATACATGGAGTAAAAGTGTATGAAATCACGAAAGCATAGAGAAATGCCGGAATTTGAAACAATTGAGATGGCTATCCAGGGAGATGCTGAGGCCATCAACCGTATTGTAGAGTATTTTCAACCATTTATAAACAGTAAAGCGCGAAGAAAATATAAAGATGAATACGGAAGAATTTATTATTTGCCTGACGAATATATGAAACGGCGGATGGAGACAAAGTTAATTACTAAAATACTGGATTTTAAAATTCAACTTTGATGAGCAAGTGAAAGTATTCCCTTTCTGCTTTTGCTTACTGAAAAATGTACCTTGATAATTTTATAGTTATCCTGCAGGACAAAAAGAAACGGTGGAGCCCGGTGACTGGTACGCCAGGATAATCTTATGTCATGATGATAGATATGGCCACTTTGCGACATTATGTCGTAAAGTTTATTGTCATAAATGGTACATATACGATGAAAGAAAGATTGGAGCGAATGATACCAGGTCATAAGCAGTGGATGGGAACTGTGTGGCGAAGAAATTGTTTCGGATAATGATACTTCCGGTCAAGCTGTCCGGTCTGAAAAGATGGTGCGAATCCAATGAGGCTGTTTCCCGACGGCCACCTGCAGGATATATAAATCGATAAATGATCTAAGACAATCAAAAGGTAAAAGGGGCGAAGAAATGAAAGAGGTTACAGATACTAAATGGAAAAATAAAGGGAATATTATTTTAGCATTAGCGTTGATACGTCATCTGTATCATAAAGGAGAAATTTCGGAACGTGTATATAAAAATATAAAAAAAGAATATCAAAAAAAGATAAATTGTACTTGATTTTTGTAATATGATAGTTTACTATAAATTTATGCTAACATTGAAGGAGTAATGGCGGGAGGGGTAGGGATTGAAAAAACGTGTAGTCGCAATATATGCTCGTGTTTCTACAGAACATGAAGCACAACTTTCGGCGTTGGATAATCAGGTACAATACTATGAAAATCTCCTTAAGGATCATCCGGAATGGACATTATATAAAATGTACATAGATGAAGGAATTACAGGAACTTCTGTAAAGAAACGTAAAAATTTTATGCAGATGATGATAGATGCCGAAAACGGTTATTTTGATTTAATTGTAACCAGAGAAGTATCACGGTTTGCGAGAAATACAGTGGATACATTGCAGCAGACCCGTTTATTAAAAAAATGTGGGGTAGAAGTTTACTTTACAGAAGATAATATTTGGACAATGAATGATGAAGATGGTGAGTTGCGTTTGACAATTATGGCGACGTTGGCTCAGAATGAAAGTAAAAAAACATCAATGAGAGTAAAGGCTGGCCAGATGGTTTCATTTCAAAAAGGTGTAGCGTACGGAAATGGAAATATTCTTGGGTATGATAGGCAAGGAAAAGAATTAGTAATTAATCCAGAACAGGCGAAAACAGTTCGTATGATTTATGATATGTATTTGGACGGAATGGGGATGCGGAAAATACAGTTTGAACTGGAGAAAGCCGGACGTTTAACAGCGACAGGACTAAAAAACTGGAGTTGTGCTAATATAGGAAGAATTCTTAATAATCCATTTTATTGTGGAACCATTGTTTATAGGAAAGAATTTGTTCCGGATTACCTGGAACAGAAAAAAATTAAGAATTTTGATTATGTCGACAAGGTGGTTGTAGAAGGAACTCATGAGCCTATTGTTACAAAAGAAGAATTTGAACAGGTTCAGAACATATTAAAATCAAAATCTGTGTCTATAGATAACAGAGGGTCACGAGGGCGTCATGTATCAAATGATGTATGGTGTAAAAAGCTAAAATGTGCTTGTGGAGCTTCGTTTAATCGCAGAACATGGCGAAGAATCAATGGTATCCCTCAATATTCTTATCAGTGCTATGATCAAATCAAGACAGGAACAATACGGACTAGACTGAATAAAGGATTAAGTATTGAGGGGATTTGTGATGTCCCTATGATTCCAAGATGGAAGTTGGGAGCAATGGCGGATATAATATTTCAGAAATTCTGGAATAATCGGCAAGAAATACTTAGTATAGCCAACGAGATGCTTGATAAGCATTATAAAGATGATAAAGAACAAGATTTTGCCGATGAGATAAAAGATATACAGAATAAACTGAATAAATTAGAGCAGAAATTCGATAATCTTGTAGAAATGCGTATGGAAGGGGAGATTGATAAAGCAAAATTTAACGAAAAGAAAGAACATATTGAAAAGGAGAAAGAACGCCTAAATAATATGTTATTGTCCTACCATATAGAAGAGGATTTGTCAGAAGAAGAGATGAATGAAAAGCTGACGATTCTAAAATACGGTTTGGAGCAAGACTTTAATTTCTCAACCCACAATATACCAGATGAAGTAATAGATGCATTTGTCGATCAGGTAATTGTTTATAAAGATTGTTTTGTATGGAAATTGAAGTTGTTTGATGATACAATACAGCTAACTGTAAATGGAAGAAAAAATAATGCTACAGTGTCCTTAGTAGAGAGTCCTCATGTTAGTGATGGCAGCACAGGCAGCAATCGCTGGTAAATAATTCCGGCGGTTCGCGGATTATAAGTGCATAGAGTATGATATTGGCAGCGTCCTGCTCTTCGGAGCAGGGCGCTGTTTTTACATTTTTATGGGATATTCTCACGGGATGTTCCGGCATCGAGATGAATACCGGGATTTGCCAGGCAAGAATTCTGGCAGGAAGGGAATTATTCGAAAGAAGAGTTCATTTGTGATGGATGAGTGAAACTATGTCACCAGTTTCTGTGCCGCGAACACTGCCAGAATTCCGCAGATAATGCTAAGCAAAACGTAAGGGGCCGCTGTGGTCGCTGCGCCTTTTGCCAGCAATTGGTCTGTTTCCAGAGCAAAAGAAGAAAACGTCGTAAATCCTCCGCAGATTCCAACCTTCAAGAACAATACGAGTCGCGGGTTCAGGGTATATTTGGCGGTAAGTGCTGCCACGAGGCCGATAATAAAAGAACCGATTACATTGATTAAAAATGTTTTCACAGGGAAACCATTTTCCGGAGTCAGTGGAACCATTCCCACCAGATGCCGCAGTATTGCTCCCACCGCACCTCCGGCTCCCACGATCAGACATTCCAGCATAAGACACCTCCTAAATAATATTTGAATCAGATGTTTGTGAAACGCCGTGCCCGTAAAAATCGGTCGTCTTCTTTTTTGAAAGAAAAAACACGGACGATTTCACAACAAACCAGATAATAATATGATATTTGGTTTCTAAAATCAATCCTTTTTATTTCCTGATAGTAAATTTTGTTTGTTTGATTGTTACATGCAGAGGTATATAACTATATAAAATTGTACGGAAGATCCTCTGGTTTTTACTATAGTGATTTGATTATGCTCTATAAAAACTGTGTAATGTATATTGCCTGAATGATATCTTATAGAACGAAGATTGATAATTGTCTTGATTTACTAAATAATGTATAATACAAATATGAAAGTATTTGATATGTATTTGCAAATAATAAGATTAACACAGGGATTCAAACGGCAAAATAAGAAAGGAGAAGGACATTTAATTTGAAAAAGAAAAAAGAGGACATATCCATCCGTTCCAGCGCAGCAGAATATTTGACTTACGTTGCTTCTGTTGGCGGCCAACAAAATAGCTTTGAAATGCGTTATGAGGATGAGAATATTTGGCTGACACAGAAGATGATGGCCACATTGTATGATGTGGATGTTCGAACAATCAACGAGCATATCAAAAAGATTTATTCGGACTCAGAGCTTGAAGAAGATTCAACTATCCGGAATTTCCGGATAGTTCAAACGGAAGGTTCCCGTCAGGTGACTCGTAATACTAAGCATTACAATCTTCAAATGATTATAGCAGTTGGTTTTAAGGTAAACAATGAACGAGCTGTACAGTTCCGTAAATGGGCCAACGGTATCGTGAAGGACTATACCATCAAAGGATGGGTTATGGATGATGAACGCTTGACTATGATCGCACAGCAAAAACGACAAAACAGTTCTTTGCAAAAGTACAGAATAAAATGCACTATGCAGTACATGGGCATACAGCAGCGGAACTGATTTATGAGCGTGCGGATGCAGAGAAACCACATATGGGACTTACCACATGGGCAGCAGCACCGGAAGGTAAGATTGTAAAAAGCGATGTCAGTATTGCGAAGAATTATCTTTCAGAGCAAGAGAGTCGTTCATTAGAGCGTATTGTATCTGCTTACCTGGATTTGGCAGAAGACCGTGCAGAGCGCCATATACCAATGACGATGGAAGATTGGTCGAAACGACTGGATTTATTCCTGATGGCAGATGATAGAGAAGTCTTACAAGATGCGGGAAAAATCACAGCAGAGATTGCCAAGGTAAAAGCTGAGACTGAATTTGAAAAATACCGTGTTGTTCAGGATAGATTGTTTATGTCTGATTTTGATAAATACATATTGGAATTGGAAGAGAATGCAAAGAAGTAGATTGCTTGATTTTGCTCTGTATGATGAAATTTGCTTTGACATGACAGAAGGGACGACGTATGAATACTTACAGAAAAATAGACATGGAATCCTGGCCGCGCCGGGAACATTATAAATATTATACCGAGAGATTAAAAGTGGAGTACAGCATCACGACTTCCATTGACATCACAAAACTGCTGGATTTCTGCCATGCGAACGGGTACAGATTCTATCCGTCGATGATTTATTTTGTGACGAAGGTTGTCAATGAGATTGAGAATCTGCGGATGTTTCTGGACGGGGACGGTAGTCTCTGCGTGTGGAACCGGGTGATTCCAAGTTATACCATCTTCCATGAGGATGACAAGACATTTTCCGACTGCTGGTCGGATTACTGTGAAGATTTTGATACATTTTACCGGACCATTACGGAGGACATGGAGAAGTATAAAGACGTAAAAGGAATCAAGGCGAGAAAGAATCAGCCGCCTAATTTTTACTGCATTTCCTGCGCGCCGTGGACGGCGTTTACCAGCTATACAAGCAGAGTGCCAAACGGGGAGCCGTCGTATTTTCCGATTATCACCATCGGAAAGTATGAAACCGATGCTGGCAAGACAACAGCTCCGGTGAATCTGACCATTGCTCATGCGGTGTGCGACGGATATCATTCCGGTCTGTTTTTTGAGAAGCTGCAGAAGTCTGTCAATGATATTGGGAGGGCAGTGGCGAGCGGCAGAAAATAGGGATTATTTTTTCTCTCAGAAACAAAAAAAGAAAATTGTGTAACTCTCCAGGTTGTTGTAAGATATAACTACGCAATCCGGAGAGTTTTTGTGTTTTAGGGGATGTTCCGTTGGAACTCCTGTTGTGCCATAAGCCGGAACTTATTATATATCAGGAGGAGTATATCAATGTTTTTTACAGTGGAAAAGTTTGAAAGAAGAGTGGAAGAGCTGGGGAGGAGAAGGTATTTTGGGCTTATGTGCGTTGCCCCCTTTGCAGCTGTTCCGGGAAGGCTGGGAGAGGACGAGCATTATTATGGGGCGCCGCCGGAAGGAATTGCAGACGAAGGAGAGAAATTTGGAATAAATGACTTCTTTTCGGGGAGGGACCGGTATCTCTGGCTGGAAAAAGATCTGGTTCTGCCCACGGCAAAAGAGGGGTGCCGGGTCGTGGGGCTTTTTGATTTTGGAGAGACCGGAGATGGAAATAACAGTGGATTTGAGTCGCTGCTGTATGTGGATGGCCATCCGTATCAGGGGGTGGATACCAACCATAAGGAGGTTATTTTTACAGGAAAAGAGGGAGAGAAAGCCAAGCTCGCCTTTCTGCTCTGGACCGGATTGGAGGGCGGCGGTTCGCACCGCACTTTCTATCATCAGTGCCGCCAGGCGGACGTCGGATATCTTCACTGCAATACCGATGAAATGTATCATCTGGCAAAGGCGGTAACGGAGACGCTGCGGCTGCTGCCGGAGGATGATGTGAATTACGCCGGGCTTACGGCGGCTCTCGACCGGGCGCTTTTGTGTATTGACTGGGATGAGGATGCTGCCTGCGAAAATATGGAACAGGAATCTTCATTTTATGGCTCCGTTGACCGGGCGTATCAGGTTCTGGTGGATGAATTGTCCCGCATGAAGAAGAGCACGGATATCACGGTTCACGCGGTGGGACATACCCACATTGACGTGGCCTGGCTCTGGCGGCTCAAACATACGAGAGAGAAGGCGCAGCGGTCGTTTGCTACGGTGCTGCGGCTGATGGAAGAGTATGATGATTATGTTTTTCTGCAGACGCAGCCTCAGTTGTATCAGTATGTCAAAGAGGACTGCCCGGAGTTGTATGAGAGAATCCGCCGGAAGGTAAAGGAAGGAAAATGGGAGCCGGACGGCGGCATGTGGGTGGAGGCCGACTGTAATATCCCGTCGGGGGAATCGCTGGTGCGGCAGTTCCTTCACGGCACCCGTTTTTTTGAGAGGGAGTTCGGGAAGAAATGCGAGTATCTGTGGCTGCCGGATGTGTTCGGATACAGCTGGGCGCTGCCGCAGATTCTGAAGCTCTGCGAGATTGATACATTTATGACGACAAAAATCAGCTGGAACCAGTTTAACACGATTCCCAATGATCTGTTCTGGTGGCGGGGAATCGACGGCACGGAGATTCTCACATATTTTGTCAACACGCCGGACGAAGGACGGGAGATGACGGACCGGTTCTCCACGTATAACGGGTACATGAATCCGCGGGCAGTTCTTGGAAGCTGGAAGAAGTTCCGGAATAAGGACATCAGCAGGGATACTCTCATATCTTATGGATACGGGGACGGAGGAGGCGGTGTCAACCGGGAAATGCTCGCCATGTGCCGTGCCATGGATGCGGTTCCGGGGCTGCCAAATGTGAAGACCGGCACTGCCGGAGCATTTTTCCGGAAAATGCACGAAAATGTGGAGAACACTGACCGTTATGTGCATACCTGGGACGGGGAGCTGTATCTGGAGTATCACCGGGGAACCTACACTTCGCAGGGATATAATAAGAAAATGAACCGCCGTCTGGAGAATAAGCTGCTTAAGACTGAATGGCTGGCCTCTCTGGCCTGGTGTCTGGGCGGCGATTATCCGCAGAAAGCTCTGCATGAGAGCTGGGAGTGTGTCCTGCTCCATCAGTTCCATGACATCATCCCAGGCTCGTCCATCCATGAGGTCTACGAAGATTCCCGGATTAATTATGGGAAAGCAGAGCGCTGTGTGGACGCTGCGCTGGAAAATGTACTGGGGCAGCTGACAGAACAGAATGAGACTCCGGATGTGCCGGCCGGCCAGAATCAGAATCTGGTTGCCCAGCTGACAGACAACCAACAGAGCCAGAACTTCTCCATCTATTCTGCCTGCAGCTTTGGAGGCAGAGAGCTGGTGACAGTGCCGGTGAAGGAGAGCGGGCGTTTTTATGACGGGAAAGGAAATGAGCTGGAAGCGGACAGAACAGCGGAAGGCTATGAGCTTCTGGTAGATGTGGAGCCATTTGCCGTCAAGAATGTGACATTTACTGTGGAGGATACTTCGGTGAAAATTGATTCGGAGAAGAGAGAAGAAAACTCCGGTGTTTCACAGCCTTCATTTATTTATAAAGATAATACCCTGGAAACTCCTTTCTATTTCCTTGCCTGGAATGCGGACGGTCAGCTGACAAAATTGTATGATAAGAAGGCAGGACGCTCAGTGCTGAGAGAGGGGCAGAAAGGAAATGTGCTGGAAGTCTATGAGGATAAGCCGATGGATTTTGACGCCTGGGATATTGATATTTATTACACCCAGAAGATGGAGACCATGAGCATCTGCGAGCCGGTGCGGCTGGTGGAAGAGAACGCCTTCAAGATAGTGCTGCGCTTTGTGTATCGGTACAGGAAGTCCCGTCTGGTGCAGGATATGATTTTGTACCGGGATTCAAAGAGGATTGATTTTAAGACCTGGGTAGACTGGAGGGAAGATCACCGGCTGCTTAAGACCGCTTTTTATACGGATATCCGCGCCACGAAAGCTGCGTATGATACGCAGTTTGGTCATGTGGAGAGACCGACGCACTGGAATACCAGCTGGGATTGGGCCCGATTTGAAGTCTGTGGTCATAAATGGGCGGATCTGTCGGAGACAGGATACGGCGTCAGTCTGCTCAATGACTCTAAATACGGCTATAGTATCAAGGACAACGCTATGAAGCTGAGCCTGCTGAAAAGCGCGAAGAATCCGGACACGGAGGCGGATATGGGAGAGCATACTTTTATTTATGCTCTGTTCCCGCATGAAGGAGCAGTAACTGAGGGCGGCGTCATTGAGGAGGCATGCCGTCTGAATCTGCCGGCGCAGGTCGTGGCGGGCAGGATGACGGAACAGCGCCGGCTGGTGAAAATATCCGGACATCCGGCTTCTGCCGCCTGCAGCGTTCAGATTGACGCAGTCAAAAAAGCAGAGGACGAAGACTGTCTCATTGTCCGGATGCATGAGTGCCGGGGCGGCCGGGCATCGGTTGTGGTTTCGTCAGATTTCCCGGTAAAAAGGATGGCGCCATGTAATCTTCTGGAACGGGATTTCCAGAAGGAGGAAAGTACCGGCGCAGAAACTGACGCTGTGAATACCAGCGAGGCTCTTCTCACTTTCCATCCATTTGAGATCAAAACGTTAAAATGGTATTTTTAGCAAGGCGGGATGGAATATTGTGATGACTGCAGAATATAAATGCAGATGACACTTTTTTGTAACAAAGAAAGAATGTGTGTCAAAAAACTAAAAGTTTTCTTTCTGTTTCTTGTGCATTTTAACGGGTTGACAATAATTTTTATTCTATATATTATATTGTTAGCTACCGAACTAATTATCAGGCGGGGCGGGTTCCGTCTCGTCTGATAATATTCTGCAAAGAAGAGATTGAAGAGGGTATGTATATGGAAGATCGGAATGAATACGATTCTACTTACCATGTGGGGCGGATGATTAATGGTCTGTCCCACCAGCTGAAACGGCAGATGTGTACTTTGGAGGAAGAGAGCGGTCTGACCAACATGCAGAGTCTGGTGCTGCATTACATAGCGTTTCAGACTGTGGAGAGGGATATCTACCAGAAGGATGTGGAGAAGGCGTTCCAGATTCGCCGCTCGACAGCAACTGGTATCCTGCAGTTTCTTGAAAAAGAAGGATACATTTACCGTGAGACCGTGGAAAGGGACGCACGGCTGAAAAAGATTGTCCCTACAGAGAAGACCAAAGAGCTTCATGGGCACATTATTTCCAATATCCGTTATATGGAGGCTCTCCTTCGAAAAGATATTCCCAGGGAGGAGCTGGAAGTTTGTATCCATGTGCTGGAGCGAATGTCTGCAAATTTAACCGATTATGAGAATGACAGAGGAAAGGAGACAACAAAACATGAATAGGAAATTACTTCGTTCTGTCCGCGAGTATAAGCGGGAGACGATACTGACGCCTGTTTTTGTGGCGCTGGAAGTATTTATGGAGGTGCTCATACCGCTTCTGATGGCTAATATCATTGACGTGGGCATTGCCAACGGAGATATTGGATATATCATCAGACTTGGAGTCGTTCTGGTGCTTCTTGCCATGGTAGCTCTGTTTTTCGGAGCGAAGGCCGGACAGCTTGGAGCGATTGCCTCGGCCGGTTATGCCAAGAATCTGCGGCATGATATCTTCTATAAGATTCAGGATTTTTCATTTGGAAACATTGACCATTTTTCCACGCCGAGTCTGGTGACCCGTCTGACGACAGATATCACCAATGTGCAGATGGCGTATATGTTTACCATCCGCCTGCTGGCCCGTGCGCCGATCATGATCGTTTTGTCATGGGTCATGACTCTCACCATCAACGTGCCGATCGCGCTTCTTCTGCTTGCCATGATCCCGATTCTGGGGGGCGTGCTGATCTTTATTGCCAAGAAGGCGCATCCGCATTTTATTCAGGTGTTTGATGAGTATGACGTGCTGAATAATACGGTGCAGGAAAATGTAAATGCAGCCCGCGTGGTTAAGGCTTATGTTCGTGAGGATCATGAAAATGAGAAGTTTGGAAAGATTTCCACTATTGTATTTAAGCTCTTTACCAAAGCGGAAAAAATTGTGGCGTGGAACTCGCCGGTTATGCAGTTTACCATTTACGGCGTTGTGCTTTTCATGGTATTAGTGGGCGGCGAGAGCATCATCCGGGGAACCATGCAGACAGGAGAGCTTACCAGTATTATCGTGTACGCCCTCCAGATTCTCATGTCATTGATGATGGTAACTTTCGTATTTGTTATGATCATGATTGCGGAAGCATCCACAGATCGTATTCAGGAAGTGCTGGATGAAGTGCCTGAGATGATTGATGATGAGAATGCTCTCACGGAAGTTGCCAGCGGAGATATTGATTTTGAGCATGTGGATTTCAGTTATTCCGGTGAGGGCGGCAACCTGTCCTTAAAGGATGTGAATCTTCATATCAAGAGCGGTCAGATCATTGGTGTGATCGGCGGTACCGGAAGCGCCAAATCCACTCTGGTACAGCTTATCCCAAGGCTTTATGATGTGACGGGCGGCTGTGTGAAGGTCGGCGGCGTCGATGTGCGAAAGTATAACCTGAAGGCGCTTCGTGACCAGGTGTCCATGGTGCTTCAGAAAAACGTGCTGTTTACGGGAACTATATATGAAAATATCCGCTGGGGTGATGAGAATGCCAGTGATGAGGAAGTGCAGAGAGTCTGTAAACTGGCCCAGGCCGACAGTTTTATTCAGGAGTTCCCGAATAAATATGAGACGATGATCGTGGAAGGCGGTAATAACGTGTCCGGCGGTCAGAAACAGAGGCTTTGTATTGCCAGAGCGCTTCTTAAAAAGCCGAAGATTCTTATTTTGGATGATTCCACCAGTGCGGTGGATACCAAAACTGACGCAATGATCCGTCAGGCGTTCCGGGAGGAGATTCCGGATACAACCAAGATTATTATCGCGCAGAGAGTGTCTTCTGTGGAAGATGCAGATATGATCATCGTTATGGATAACGGTGAGATCAATGGCATCGGAACATCAGAAGAGCTTCTCAGGACTAACGAAATATACAGAGAGGTATATGAATCACAGGTGAAAGGAGGCGCTGACAATGAGTAGATCAGAAAAACCAAAGGTTACCGGCGGAACTATCAAGACAGCGAAGCGTCTGCTGAGATATGTGACCAGCACATATAAGATACAGTTCATTCTTGTTATTTTCTGTATCCTTGTGAGCTCCATCGCGTCAATCTCCGTATCGCTTTCCCTGCGTTTCCTGCTGGATGATTATATCATTCCGCTGATTGGACAGCAGAATCCGGATTATTCTGAGCTTTATTTTGCGCTGACAGTGCTGGGAACCATTTTTCTCTGCGGAGTCATCGCCACATTTGTATACAGCCGGTTAATGGTTGTGATCGGACAGGGCGTTCTGAAACGTGTCCGTGACGAGATGTTCGCTCACATGCAGACGCTGCCGATCCGCTATTTTGACCAGAATACCAACGGCTCCATCATGAGTCTTTACACCAACGATACAGATACTTTAAGGCAGATGATCAATCAGTCGATTCCACAGGTGCTGATGTCAGCCTTTACCATCGTTGTCACATTTATTTCCATGCTGGTGCTGAGCCCGATTCTCACAGTGCTGGCAGTGCTGATGATTATTCTGATGTTTTTTGTATCAAAAATTGTATCCGGCAACAGCGGAAGATATTTCATTCGCCAGCAGCTTGACCTGGCTAATATCACCGGTTTTGTGGAAGAGCGAATGAGCGGGCAGAGAGTGGTTAAGGTATTTAACCATGAAAAAATGTCTGAGGAAGAGTTTGACAAGTTTAATGAGGAACTGTTTGAAAGTTCCTCCAAAGCACATACATTTGCCAGCATTATGGGCCCGATCATAGGAAATATGGGTAACCTTCTGTTTGTGCTGACAGCAGTGTTCGGCGGATTCCTTTCTGTCATGGGAATCGGCAACATCACCCTCGGCGTTATGGCGTCCTACCTGCAGTTTACCAGAAGTTTTACACAGCCGTTTATGCAGATCGCGCAGCAGTTCAACTCCATTATCATGGCGCTGGCCGGTGCGGAACGAATCTTTAAGATGATGGATGAGGAGCCGGAGGTAGATGAGGGATATGTTACCCTGGTCAACGCAAAGAAAGATGCTGCCGGCAATATCACCGAGTGTGAAGAGAGAACCGGCTTATGGGCGTGGAAGCATCCGCATCAGGCGGACGGAACTGTGACCTACACTGAGCTGAAGGGAGACGTACAGTTTGATGATATGACCTTTGGTTATGTGCCGGATCACATGGTGCTTCATGATCTGAGCCTTTATGCGAAGCCGGGACAGAAGCTGGCGTTCGTCGGTTCCACGGGAGCCGGAAAGACCACCATTACCAACCTAATCAACCGGTTCTATGACGTTGCGGACGGCAAGATCCGTTACGACGGTATCAATATCAACAAGATTAAAAAGGCGGACCTGCGTCGTTCTTTGGGAATCGTTTTACAGGATACACATCTGTTTACCGGAACAATTATGGAGAATATCCGCTATGGTAAACTGGACGCCACCGATGAGGAAGTGTATAAAGCAGCACAACTGGCACATGCCGACGGATTCATCCGGATGCTGCCGGACGGCTATAACACCCATCTGAGCGGTGATGGTGAGGAACTTTCCCAGGGACAAAGACAGCTCCTTGCCATTGCCAGAGCAGCCATTGCGGACCCGCCTGTGCTGATTCTTGACGAGGCTACGTCCTCTATTGACACAAGAACTGAGAGTATCGTGCAGAAGGGTATGGATAACCTGATGAAGGGACGTACCGTATTTGTTATTGCCCATCGTCTTTCAACCATAAGGAACAGTGACGCCATTATGGTTCTGGAGCATGGACGTATCATCGAACGGGGAACTCACGACGAGCTGCTGAAGCTGAAAGGAACATATTATCAGCTTTATACCGGTAAGCTGGAACTGGATTAGAAAATACAATGCGGGCCTGCGGCCCGGCAATCACTGAAACAAAAATACACCCCGGAGGTGCCGGAACATTGATGATCTGTTCCGGCGTCTCCGGGGCTTTTTTATGACAATCTGTATGACAATCTTTGCGCTACGGAAGGTTCAGCACAATTCGTGCGGTGAATATGCCTTCCGTTTTTTTAAATTCGGCGCTGCCCCCGTATTTTCCGGCGATGCAGCGGATACTTTTTAAACCCTGACCACGGAGTACGGTGTGCTTGGTGGAAATAAACTCTCTGCCGTCGGAGAAATCGGGAGAATCAGGACCTTCCGCGGAGCAGGCGTTTTCAACCTGCATGAGAAGGGATACATTTTCCAGACGTATCCAGATATGCAGGAAACGGTCTTCTGACACCGGAAGTTTCCGGCAGGATTCAATGGCGTTTTCCATCAGATTACCCAGCAGGACGGTCAGATCTATGGCGTCGAAACGCATTGTGTTGGGCAGAGGCTGAAGATCTGTGTGGACAGTGATTTTTTCTTCTCTGGCCTGCTGGATATAGTATCGCAGAATACTGTCCAGCGAGGAATAGCCGGACAGCGGCATTTTCTCAAGTTCCTGGCAGAAGGCCTCGTACTGTTCCAGATACCGGTCGAGCTCTTCGTCCTTCCCTTCCCGGTGCAGGGCGCCGATAACATTGAGATGATGGCGGATATCGTGGCGGGCCCGGCGGGATTCGGCGACGCTGGCGCTGATCTGGCGGTATTTCTCATCGAAAGTTCTCAGCTGATCCTGCAGCTCACGATTCTCGGCTGAGAGGTGTACCTCAGAGAAAAACATGTAGTAAAGGATGGCGTCAGTCAAAATAAATGCCAGTAAAAAGAGAAGAAGCGGATATCCTGTCACTCCGTAATAAAATTCATAGTTCGTCAAAGAAAAGATACAGAAACTATACAGCAGGAGCGCGCTGAGCAGGTAAATACATCCACGGTGCAAAATGGGATTGGTCATATATGGAAATCCGGCTTTTACTACATGTTTAAGAAAGACATAAACGACAGGACATGTAATTATAATCCCGGTCATATAGAGAAAAATATCCTGAGGACCGTAAATGATCGGAAACTTCTGTTTCAGGGGATCCTGGATGATGCCGTTCAAAACAGACACCGCCGTGAATAAAATAGCTTCGTAATGAATCAAGAGAGTCAGAACCAGTATTTTTTTTGCGGCGGCGGCGCGAATCACGTAAAAGAAAAAAATAACGAAAAGCAGGACGAAGACACACATATAGAGGTTGGAAGTAGATCGCAAAAATTGATGTGTTCTTCTGGATACCACGGAAATCAGAAAATGCATCAGAACAAAACCGATGGAAAAAATCAGCACTCCTGCTGTTATTAAATAATGAAGTGTTCTGCGGGGAAGAAGCAGCTCCTTTTTTTCAAATGGGACAAAGCAAAGCAGCGCAATGGGAAGCGTCTGCAGGAGAAAACCCGGCGCCTGCCAGATAAAGTCCGCGTAAGTCATAAATAATCTCCTTTCCGTGAATGTGCGAATAAGTAATCATTATATTTTTTTCGGACGGAAACTTTCTCGCCCCGGCTGATCAGCGCAGACGTTCCGTCCCGGAATTTGCATACATTTTTATCAATATATAGAATGTAGGACATATGGACGATAAGCCCCCGGGATATTTTGAGGAAATATTCCGGGTTCAGTTGTTCTTCCACCCGTATGAGCGGAAGAGGAATCCGCTGTGGCTTCGGGATATTTTTCAGGTAAATATCAACGCCCTTGTTATTACTCTGGATTTTCTGCACCTGCTCCAGAGGGAAAGTATAATTTTTGCTGTCAGAATGAATCTCCAGATATTTTTCCGGGCGGTGAAGATGACGAAAGAAACGTCGAAACAGTTCCCGGAGACTGTCGTTGTTTACTGGTTTGATAAGATAATGGACAGAATATAAATCAAAAGCGTCAAGCGCGTACTCCCTGGCAGAAGTGAGGAAAGCAATCTGTACTTCCGGGAGAATGTTTCGGATACAGCGGGCGGTCTCAATGCCGCTCATACCGGTGAGATAAATGTCCAGCAGAAGCAGATCATAGCGGACATTTTGCCGGACAGCTTCCATCAATGCCTCGCCGCTTGGATAATAGTCAATATTCGTCTGTACAGGAAATTCCTGTCGTATGTATTCTAGTGTGTTCTGCAGCAGACACAGATCGGTCTTATCGTCTTCGCAGACTGCGATTTGCGGCATAACGCTCCTCCTGATGTAAAAATGATATATATGTATTATATAGAAAAATCACAAAAAGTCCAATACCTGTTCGGTAAGATTTTGAGCGGTTCAGTCAGATAAAACAGGAGCGGAGGTCATGTGTCAGACGACTCAGTGGTTCATTCTGACGACCCAGTGGTACAGCCGGGGAGAAGAGATTATGTTACTATATTACATGTAAAAAAAGACGTCAAATACTATCCAGGAAGATGGTAATGATTTTTGGGTAATATTTGACAAAAAAAGAGGAGACCGGCGTTAATATGACGTCCGGAAAGAGGAGAAAGGGAAAGGAGAGAAAAGTGAGAAAAAGAATCATAGCAATTCTGCTGGTCTTCTGTCTCGTTGCGCCGCTTCTTGGGCGCAGTCCGATACAGACGGAGGCGGCGACGGACCAGTATGGGTTCTCCACGGAACCACCGGAGGAATTTAATCCGAAGGACGGGAAGAATCCGTACGGAAAAGGGTATACGGCCCTCAATCCGATCATGGAACCTTTTGTGTTCCGGTCATCCAAAGGTTCCATGAATGTGGATTACTGGAATGACGTAAAACCGCAGCAGGGAGTGATGGCGGGAACGCAGGTGTCCCTTGCCAGCCGCGGCAGTCAGAGCGAGGCGGACTTTGTGGTTTCCAGGGCTTATAACCCTGACGGGCAGGGACACGATTATATGGTCGCCATGGTGGGGCTTAAGAATAACGACATCGTGGTGTGGAACTACAACATCCGGACCAAACAGCAGGGGCCGGATTATACCATTGATGTGGGCGGCGGTGACAACAGCGACTGGTTCGACGACATCGCCCAGTGGGAGTACACCAGCTTCTTTAACCTGACAGCCGGGGACTTTGACGGCGACGGCGACGACGAGGTGGCCGTCTATATCCCGCAGCGGGGCAATCCGAGAGTGCGGATCCTGCAGGATAACAACGGTACATTTACTCAGGTGGGAAATGAGATCTCCTACAGTGCATTTATGGGAGCGGATGCGAACATTTCCGGCGAATTTAATAATGACGGAAGAACCAAACGGGCCATGGTGCAGGCGTCATTGGAGGCCGCCGACCTGGACCGGGACGGCAAAGATGAGCTTTTGATGCTCGGTTCCTTTGCCAATCTTCATGAGAACGATGACACCAAAAAGATCACGGACAGAAGTTCGGCCCTCGGCATCTACAAGATGAATGATTCCGGAACCCTGGCGAAATGGGGCGACACCTTCAGGATGAACGACGGAGGGATTTATCTGAGAAGCGCCTCCTGCGCTGCCGGTGACATCGACTACAACGGCTTTCCGGAGATCGTGGTGGCCGGCTATTACAGCACGGGAGCCAGCAATGACAGCTTAAACGGCAGCCAGTTTGCCGTGATGACTCTGGCATATGACACGAATACCGGGAAGATGAGCAAGGGCGCCGCCCTGAAGGTGGACATGAACGGATTCGTAAAAGACGGTCTGTACACGGGCGATAACATCCAGGCGCCGCCGGCGCTCACCTGTGTGGCCATCAACGGCAGGAACGACAGTGAGAGAATGTTCCTGGAAGGTTCCATGTATCAGTTTAAGGATAGCGAATGGGCGCATGAACATACCTATGATAAATATACGAAATCTGATGACGGTATCAATGGATATATTATCAGCAACACATGGATGGAGACGGCGGTGGCCGGCAATTTTGACGGTAATGATCTGGGCATTGAGCAGGTATATTACACCACCGGATACAAACAGATGAGCCTCAATTACTTTTTCTACAATGTAAATGTAATGGGGAAAACAACGAAGCATGAGGGCGAGCAGCAGGCGCCGGGGAATTATTACGATAATCTCTGGGAGTATGTGCGCTACCATAACAGCGGCGGCGATCATCTTTTTGTGGCGCTGGCGGCAGTGGACGCCGACGATGACACGGATACGATGGTGTATTCCCGCAAGGAATATACATATACCAATGTAAATGTACTGGCGATTCTGCAGGCAGCGCCGTATTTTGAGGATCTGATGGATGAATATCCGGACGGAGTGGGAAGCACCAGCTTTGAGAAGGTGGAAGGCTCCGGCGGCAGTGAATCCACGACGAAGTCCGCGGCAGCGGGGGCTTATATCAGTGGAGAAAAGTCCATCCTGCCGGGAATCTTAAGTTTTACTGCGGAAGCTTCCTACAGCCATGAATGGGAGTGGGAATATGAGCAGGAGAAGAGCATAGAATACGGCGTAAACTTCGAGGGCGGCTTTATGGAAGACAGCGTGGTTCTGTACCGGACGCCGGTGACGCTGTATTACTATGACGTCCACCCGGCCAGAGGCGGAGAGACTTACAGTATGACGGTGGGCATACAGGATAATCCGGTGTACAGCGTCATGGAGATGGATGAGTACAATACGCTGGCCGCACAGGATGATGCCATGAAGGATAAGGTCATCAGCGACAGCGTTCTGGGTTCCACTCCGGGACAGCCGTCCACCTATAAGACAAGCGCCGCGGGGCTTACGGATTTCACGGGAGCGAAGGACTTTGTCTCCTGTTCTTCCGGCACCACGACGGCCATGACAAGCCAGTCCATCACCACCGGCGAGACCTCAAGCGCCAGCCAGTCCTACAACAACAGTTTTGAGCTGAAGGTTGGACTTTCCGGCGGCAAGGACAACGTTTTCTCCATCGGGGGCGGCGTCAGCGGCGGAGGCGGCTGGGGCGGAGGAAGCACCACCTTTGAGTACAATAATGTAACCAAGGCGGGAACGGTGGCGTCCCCTCCGTCCACAGAATATCCGTACTCCTTCCAGTGGAAGTTCGGTACATGGCGGGCAAATGTGGGCGACACCGAGGTGCCGGTGCTCGGATATCTGGTCAGAAACGTGGTGGAACCGCCGAGTCTCCCGAAGAATATCGCGGTGGATACGGTGACGCAGGATTCCATTACATTAAGCTGGGAACACGGCGCAAGAAGACCGGTCAGCTACGAGATTTATCAGTATTTTGAAGACAGCGTGGCGGACAGTGGGTATTCTCTTATCGCCACCCTGGACGGGGAGGAGACCTCCTTCACCTATGAAGATCTGGAACCGAGCAGCGATTATACCTTTGCCATCCGTTCCGTCGGCGTGGATGATAACGGAGACCGGGTTGTGTCGGAGTATTCGTCTCTGGTGACGGGAACGACCTTAAAGGACGGGCCGGCGCCGGAGATCCACAGCATCAGCGACGACGTCCGCGTATCGCCGGGCGATACGGCATCCTTTACCGTGGACGCCACACCGTCCCAGGGCGTGGAAACCGGACTGACCTATTCCTGGCAGAAGAGAGCGGCGGACTCCACCGTGTGGGAGAACATCGGGGGAAGCAGCAGTACGCTTACTCTGAAAAATGTCACAAAAGATATGGACGGAAACCGTTACCGCTGTGTTGTCTCAGAGGTGCATAACGGCAGACGGGCCTACTCATACAGCGAGGCGCGCATGCTCACCGTGGACAAAGCGGATTCGCAGGTGACCGTATCGGCTCTTAATGAATTGAAGAATACGGGAAGCGCCGATTATTCCATATCAGAGACCATAAAAGAAAACGTCAACGTGATCGCCACGGCGACGGTGACCACGCCGGAGACTGTCGGTGCAGACGGCGGTACAAAAGAAGAAAATGTAACGGAAACCTATCAGATTTATGAGAATAAAAATGTGCAGTCAGGTGAAAACACCGCGCAGCCGGAATACATTTACCGCTCCCAGAGCGACGACAGCTACTATATTCTCGAAGACCTCACGGACGGTTCGGAAGGATCCGGACAGACGGCGGCAAGAAGAATCCTTCTGAGCCAGCCGGACGATTACTTTGCCTGGGACGAGGAAGGAAGCCAGGCCGTGGAAGGTCTCTCTCCGGACCGGCTGACCGGCACGGAGCAGCAGATCTACGAATATGACGGGCCGGAACCGGCGGAGGGCAGCGGCGATTCCGCGACCGAATACCTTTGCTGGCAGGCAGAACAAAAAGACGGTGAAGGAGAAGGACAGGGCGTCTTCGTAAACCTCTATGCAAAGAACGAGGCGGGCATTTCCGGTCGTCCGCGCCTGTACCAGATGGTTGACGGCGTGATGACCCTGTGGACTGACGAAGAAGAGGCATGGACCGACGGAGTAAAAGAGTGGACCGATGAGGGCGGCTATCTTGCGCCGGAGCCGGTATATTCCTCCAATCCGGGAACCGAGATCGTCGATGGTGTGACCTATGAGGTATGGCAGGACTGGAAGGATTCTGCTGTCAGACTCTATCAGAAGACCGATGAACAGGGAGTTGTTCACTATTATCAGAAGGTGGAAGATACTTCTTCGGGCGAGGAACCGGAGATTCCTCCGACTGGCGAAGGGGAAGAAGGCGGCGAGGAACCAGTCACCGGATTCATCATGAAGGAGATCTATCTGATCGTGCCGACGGGACTGGCTGATGCTTCAGGAACTTACAACGTGCTTCCGGAAGAATCGGCAGTTACCGTACAGGAAGAGCGGGAAAGAATCGTCTACACGGCGGTGAGCGGTGATCCTGTGACCCTTTCGGCCGACGTGGCTTCCTTGAGCGAAGGAAAGTCGGTGGACGGCGGAGTCACCTTCCAGATGGTCAACAACAGAACCGGTGATTTCACCGCTGTCTCTGCCGATGTGACAGGCGAAGGCCAGGGCACGGCGACTGCAACATGGACGCCGGTGAAAGCGGGCAATTACACCATAACGGCTACCTTCGGCGGCAATGAGATGCTCAACAGTTCCTCCGGCACGGCCAGCTATTTTGCCACGGACGGTCCGGAAGGCAAGGTAGGCTACGTGCTGCAGGGAGAGAGCAGTGCCGTTTACGGAGACAGCCTCAGCCTTGCTATAAAGGAGGCCAGAACGGATGAAGCAGGCAATGTGACGCTTACAGATCTGCCTTCCGGTACCTCTGTTGTCTACAAGATGCAGTATAAGAAGGACGATGGCAATATCGAGGAAGAAACTCTTTCCGGCAGCACAGCGGGCGTGACCTGTACGCCGAAGAAACCGGGAGACTATACATTTACAGCGCAGGTGGGAGACGACGAAGCTACCTGCTATGTAAATGTGCTGAAACGGCCGGTGACATTTACGGCACCGTCCAGGAAAGGCATTTCGAGCACGGATACGGCCAACAAGATTCCGAAACTCAGCGAGGTGAAGACCAGCTATACGGGCGACGCGGAGAAAACCGCCATCCTTGATACCGATGCGGAAGCCTTCCGCCCGGAGACACTGCTTACGATCACCAGCAGACCGGAACTGACCGTGGACTCCGGAGCCAATGATTATATCACCGGACTGGCTTATCAGACGGAGGCGGGAGATGACGACGCAGGAGGCAGCGATGCGGAAGACGCCGGCGCAGGAAGCGGCAGCGGCAACGGAGAAGCCGCCTATACCGAGACTGTGCGGCAGTTCCTGGACAAATATGACGCAACCATGGAGAACGGCCTTTATAACATCGTGGCCGGCGTCCGCAGCGTCTCCTATGAGTCCGGAGCCAACGGAACTCTGCGGGGATACTACGGCGATAATCAGGCGGCCTTTGATTCCGGCGCATCTCTCACGGAAGGTACAAAAATCACCTTTGTGGCAGATGCTCATGAGAACTTCCAGGTGAAGGAATGGACGGTGACAGACGGAGAAGGACAGCCGCTGACCGAAGGGGAAGATTACACGGTGAGCGGAAACCGGCTGATCGTTCCTGCTCTGAAAAAGGAGATGCATGTGCAGGTAAGCTTTGAGCCAGCCAGCTACCAACTGACATTCTCCGCCGGTGATAACGGCAGCATCACCGCACAGTACATAAAAGACGGCGAGGGAAGCGGCGCAGCCCTGACTTCACCGGAGATTGTGGCCGCAGGCAAGAGCGTTCGCCTGAGCGCAGCACCGGATAACGGCTACGTAGTAAAACAGTGGACTGTCACGGAAGGAAGCGGAACGCCTGTAATCAGGCGCAATGCCGACGGAAGCATCTATGCAGGCGATACTCTGGATCTGGAGCGGCTGGCCGCCGATACCACCGTACAGGTGGAGTTTGAGCCGGAAGAATTCTACACCGTAAAGACTTCCGTGGTGGATGACGAAGGCAACACGATTCCGGGCTGTGAGATTACCGTGGATGGCTTATCAGAAGACGGCACGGCCAGGAGAGGCTCTTCCCTGACCTTCACAGCCAAGCTTCCGGACACGAACATCGTCCGCGAGTGGAGAGTCTATGACGCCGAGGGCGATTACGAGGTGGTTTCCGGCAATGCCGGCACTTACACTGTATCCAACGTACAGGAGAACCTCCGGGTGGAGATTCTCGTCTCTGAGATGAAGACGTATCAGCTTCATTTCGAGGCGGTTGACGAAGACGGAAGTACCGTGGACATAGAAAATGTACTCCGCGCCTCCTGGAATGGCACGGAGCTTGAGAACGGTACGGCGTACACCGCCTACATACCGGTGGACTTTACGACCAGTCTTCCGGAAGAATATCAGGTGAAGAACTGGACGCTCCGGCAGGGCGGCGGCGGGGAAACCGTTGTGGCCGAGGGCAAGGATGCCGTAACCTACACTCTTGCCAGCCTCTCCGATGAGACATGGGTGACCGTTCATCTGGAAAAACGCCCGACACTTACCTACGAGGCGGTCGAGATTCCGGGAGCGGATGCCGGCAATACTGTCACCTGCGAGGAACTGCAGTCCGGCTCTTATCTGGATAAATACCGGACAGAGGACATTGTGCTGACGGTATCTCCGGATTACGGCTATGAGATAGACATTGTTCTTATAAATGGTGAAACTCTTGAGGCAGCGGCCGGGACAGTAATTGCAGATAAGGCAGAAGCTGTGACCGGCAGCATGGAGCGGGTGGAAAACAGCTCCGATGTTCTTCTGACGCTGACGCCGGGAGAGCAGGGCTTTACGGAAGATGTAAAAGTGACCGTGTCCTTCAAGCCGATCACTCCGGTGACAAAGACCGAGTACAGCCTCTATGATCTGGGCGACGGCGTACACGGAACCATGGAGGTTTCCGTCGACCGCTTCGGCGCCGAAGAATACAAACAGACTACAAAAGAACCGGCACAGAGCGGCAGTCTCACAGATATTTACCGGGATTCCGTCATCACATTTACTGTGACGCCGGACAAAGGCTATGAGGCAGCCAAATGGTTTGTCAACGGCGAGGAAGTCACGGAAGGCATCAGCACGGTAAATTCTGACAACGATACATTTACTTATACGGTAACGGAGAAAGATACAGAACCGGTGCGCGTCATGGCGCAGCTGGCACAGACAGGAAACAAGCTGACCTTTGGCGCAAGGAGCGTCCTTGACGACGAGACGGCCGGCGGCACGGTGACGGCGGTCAACAACCGTACCGGAAGACCGTTCTATTCCGGCAACACTCTGGCGGCGGATTCGGAAGTGACATTTACTGCCGAGGCTGCCGACGGCTATGAGGTTGTGGGCTGGGAGATGGACGGAGAGATGGTATCCGGCGAGACCGGCAATACATTTACCCGTGAGATTAAGGCCGACAGTGTCACCGATGTGAAGGCAGTCTTTGACCGGCTGCCATATACCGTCGCATGGTCCGCCACAGGCGGTACGGTGACTGCTGAAAATGCGACGGACCATAATGAGGTATCAAACGGAGCCAGTGTGAGAGGCGGCAGAGAGATCACATTTACCGCCGCGCCGGACGCGGGTATGAAGTTTGCCGGCTGGAAGGTGGACGGAATCACGGTTCCGGAAGATGGCCTGAAAAAGAATCCGCTGACCATTACCCTGGAAGCAAATGTACAGGTGACCGCTGTCTTTGCGCAGGAGCCAAACTGTCAGGTGACTTTCAGTGCGGAGGATATCAGCGGCAGCGAAAACACCGGCGGAAGTTTGAGCGCTTCCCTGAACGGTGAACCATTCCGGAACGGAGACAAAGGCGCGAAAGGAGACAAGATTGTCTTTACTGCGGCGCCGGATGAAAATTATCGCGTGAAGACCTGGATGGTGGACGGCGCTGACACCCGGACAAGCGAAGACAGCTACACGCTGACTGTCAGCAAAGAAAGCCATGAGGTGAAGGTGATCTATGAGCTTGCGACCGGCACAGTGACCTTCGGCGGCAACGATGCGGCCATGGGAGAAGTGACGGCCAAGACGGCGAAGGACGGCCAGGAGGCCGAAGCCATCACCTCCGGCACAGCAGTTCCTTCCTATAACAGAGTAACCTTCCAGGCAACGCCGGCGGAAGGATATCTGGTGGAAGGCTGGTATTCTGATGCGTCCATGACGGAAGAATCAAGGATTGAAGGAACACAGTATGAACAGAATACCTACGTGATCGATTCCCTCTACGGGGACGCGCAGGTGTACGTGAAGTTTGAGGCTATCCCGTCCTACGAGATCACTGTGGGAACCACGGGAACCGGCAGCGGCACTCTGGAAGTGACCCTCAACGGAAAACCGGTGACAGATATAAAAGACGGTACATTTACCGCGCCGCGCCACAGCACGGTGAGTGTCACAGCTGTTCCTCATGACGAATACAGTTTCCTGAGCGCATGGAACGGTGTGGCCAGCGATTCTCTCACCTACACCATTGAAGATGTGACCAGGGCGGAGAGCGTCATCGCAGAGTTCTCCCCGGCAGAGCTGGTGGAGGTATCCTTTGAGATTCCTGAGGGACTGGAAGACCAGTGCCATCCGGCGGTGGCAGCCGGTTACGGCGATGATTATACGTCTTATGAGAATATTGAGGCGGTGGGCAAATCCGTACAGGTATTAAGCGGCAAGAACGTGCACTTTACCGTGACGCCTCCGGCCGGTCAGATGATCGATGCATGGACTGTCACTTACAGTGACGGCTCCGCCGTGACCGGACAGGAGCTGGGCCTGGAAAATGCACTGCTTCTGGAAGGACTGAACCGCAACGCCATTGTTTCTGTTTCCTTCCGTGAGATCGAAGCGTGGGACGTTCCGGAAGAGACCGACTACGACAGTGACGAAGACGGAAAGAACGATTACCATATCGAAAACCTTGTCCGCATACCGGACACACTGCCGGAGGAGCCGGAGTACGAAGACACGATCCGAGACAACGGCAGCGTAAGCTTCACTCTGGTGCCGGGTGAAGGCAAGTGGATTACGGATATACGCCTGGCTGGCGAAGGTGAAAGCCGGAAGACCCGCAACGAAACCGGCAACCGTTTATCCTACACCAAAAACGACGACGGCAGCTACGCGGTGACCATCGAAAATGTAACCAGGGACATTCGTCTCCAGGTGGATACGGTAAATTATTATACTGTCTCTATCGGGCAGACAGAGCACGGCGGCATTACCGCCCGGGATAATGACGGCAATGTCATCACCGACGGCACCGCTGTGGCAGAGGAAAGCGCCGTTACATTTACCGCAACGCCGGATAATCATTACCGCTTTGCAAAATGGGGCGGCGACGCCGCAGGCGCCAAGACATCGGGCGAAATTGTCAGACCGAGCGCGGCCAATGCGTCAGATGCGAAAGCTGCAAATCGCGGAGAAGCTGTGAGCGTGACCCTGACAGACATCAGGAAAGACATTGCCGTGTCGGCTGAATTTGCCATGACCGAGCACAAGAACACAGAGGTTCGCGGCGCGAAAAAGGCAACCTGTACCGAAGACGGATATACCGGCGATACTTACTGCACCGATTGCGGCGCGCTGGTAGCGAAGGGGCAGGTGATCAAAGCCACTGGTCATGATTACACGCAGACAGCGTCCACAGATCCGACCACCCAGAAGGAAGGCACGAAGACCTACACCTGCCGGCGCTGCGGTCACAGCTACACAGAAAGCACGGAGATGCTTCCGAAGCCGATTGTCGTAAAACCGATCAGAGCGGGAAGAAATAAAAACCGTCTCTCCTGGAACAAAGTGGACGGTGCGGACGGATACATCATTCTGGCCGATACCTGCAACACCCGCAGCAAAAAACAGGAAAAGACGGTGAAGAGAGTCAAGACTGTCGTCTCTGGCGACCGCACCACCTGGACTCATAAGAAGCTGAAGAGCGCTGCCTGGTACAAATATCAGATCAAGGCATTTAAGAAGGTGAACGGTAAGAGAGTTGTCATCAGCGAAACGCCGGTGGTTCACGCAGTCACCGCGGGAAGCACAAGATACGCCAACCCGGTGAAGGTAAAAGTGAATAAGACGAAGATTTCCGTAAAAGCCGGAAAGAAAAAGAAAATCAAGGCATCCGTTGTTCTGCCGAAGAACCGCATCTGCCAGCAGCACTGTGATGAAATTCGCTACGTTGTAGTGGACGAGACCATTGCCGCTGTGAACAGAAAAGGCGTCATCAAGGCAAAGAGCAAAGGAACCACCACCGTCTATGCCATCGCGCAAAACGGCGTCAGCAAAAAGATTACGGTGACGGTGAAGTAACGCGCATGAAACACGGAAAAAAGCATAAAAAAGAATTGCTTTACTTTTTCTCTTGACCGATTGTAACAACCGGTTGGTATAATAAATAAAATGGCAGCTTTATTGCTGCTGTGCAGTCGGAGAGATGCCCCGGGCGGACGACGGCTTTAATACGGAAGGGAGAAAGAGTATGGAACTTCGTGTACTGAAATATTTTCTCATGGCGGCAAGAGAAGAAAATATCACAAAGGCGGCGCAGCTTCTTCATGTGACGCAGCCGACGCTGTCCCGGCAGCTGATGCAGCTGGAGGAGGAGCTTGGCGTGAAACTTTTTGAGCGGAGCCGGCACCGGATCATACTTACGGAGGACGGTATGCTTTTAAAACGCCGGGCCCAGGAGATTGTCAGTCTGGCGGAGAAGACAGAGAGAGAGTTTGTGAGAAGAGAGGGGGAGCTGATGGGCGAGATTTCCATCGGCAGCGGTGAGCTGAAAAGCTCCCGGTTCCTCTCGCAGGTTGTCGCTGCTTTCCATGAGAAACATCCGCTGGTTCAGTTTGAGATATTCAGCGGAGACTCTGATAATATCAAGGAGCGGATGGAGAGAGGGCTGCTGGATCTGGGAATTTTGCTGGAACCGGTGGATATCAGCAAGTACGAATTTATTCAGATTCCTGTAAAAGAGGAATGGGGAGTTCTTGTGCCGGATGATTCTCCGCTGGCGGGGAAGGAGAGCGTCAGACCGGAAGACCTTGTTTCCTATCCGCTGCTGTTTGGACAAAGAGAAATGGTGCATCAGCAGATACGCAACTGGTTTGGTTCCTGCTCAGATAAGATGAAATTGGTTGCCAGCGGTAATCTTCAGTATAATATGGCGGCCATGGTGAGCGGAAAGGTGGGAGTCGCGGTGACAATACGGCTGGACTGCAGGTATGACGGCATTAGTTTTGTTCCCCTTGCGCCCCGCCTGGAAAGCCGCACGGTTCTTGTCTGGAAAAAAGTACAGCCTTTTTCTCCGGCAGCCACGGCAGTTATCGATTTTTTTCGGGATTATGTCGAAAAAGAATAGCAGAAAAAGACAGAACAGTGAAAACAGCCGTTGGTTTTCACTGTTCTTTGTTATTACAGAAAAAATACTGTGCAAAAACTGTTTTTTTTCCGGAAAAATGGTATAATAGCCTATACTCTTGCTGCGGCGTACAGTGCGGAGATGTCCGGAGGATACTGTATACAGATTGCTGTGCAGACGCAGGAGAGTAAATGTTTGGGAAAGGAAAGATTTATGCTGGATTTTGAGATTATAAGAGGGATTTTGCTGCCGTTTGCGGGAACGACTCTGGGCGCAGCCTGCGTATTTTTCATGAAGAAGGATCTGCATGAAGGAGTGCAGCGGGTGCTGACCGGTTTTGCCGCCGGCGTTATGGTGGCGGCCTCCGTGTGGAGTCTGCTGATTCCGGCTTTGGAACAGTCGGAACACATGGGCAAATGGGGATTTATCCCGGCGGCTGCGGGTTTTCTTCTTGGTATGGGTTTCCTGCTGCTGCTTGATGAGCTGATTCCGCATCTGCATATGAACAGCGAGGAAGCAGAAGGACCAAAGACATCTCTTTCGAAAACGACAATGCTGCTTCTGGCGGTGACACTGCACAATATTCCGGAAGGGATGGCAGTGGGCGTGGTTTTTGCCGGATGGATACAGGGAAATGTGGATATTTCCGCCATGGGTGCTTTAGCGCTGGCTCTGGGAATCGCCATTCAGAATTTCCCGGAGGGGGCGATCATCTCCATGCCGTTAAAAGCCCAGGGGGTGAGCAAGGGACGTTCGTTCCTTTACGGCACGCTCACGGGAATCGTGGAACCGCTGGCGGCGTTTTTTACGATTCTTGCGGCGGGACTGGTGGTTCCGGCTCTGCCTTACCTGCTTAGCTTTGCGGCGGGAGCCATGATTTATGTTGTGGTGGAAGAGTTGATTCCGGAGATGGCGGAAGGAGAACATTCCAATGCGGGAACCATTGCTTTCGCAGTCGGATTTGTTGTGATGATGGTTCTTGATGTAGCTTTGGGATAAAATTTCTGCGGGAACGTTCCAATCGTCCGGTCATCGTTCCCGCGGTCAAATATGAAAATGTTTTACTGAATCAGAAGCCGGGAGATCTGCGGTTTGTCCTGCAGACCGGCGGCGGTGGCAGTACATTTTCCGTTTTTGAATATCTTAATAGAAGGAATCGTCTCAATGCCGTACATGGCGGCCAGAGACGGTTCCTTTCGTGTATTAATCCGCCCTATGACAATCTCCGGATGTTCGTGGGCAAAAAGCCGAAGAATGGTATCCTGCCTGCGTGATATTTCGTTTTCAGGACTGGAGAAATATAAAAGGACGGGATTCGGGCCGGAGAAAATTATCCGGGAAAAATTTTGATTGGTAACAGTAACTGGCATAGTATCACTCCTTAGTGTTATAGATATAGATAAGGACAGTATCTCCGGAAAAAATATATTTATGCATGAGAGAAAAATGTTGTTGATGAATAAGATTTTGAAAAAAGACCCTTTTTCCTATTGACAAAGTAGGAAAAGAAATGTATGATACAAAAGACTTAAATGAAAGGACATACACAAGATTATGGCGAAAAAAAATTATAAAGACAGAAATTTCAGATTCGAAACATTACAGCTGCACGTGGGACAGGAGGAGGCGGACCCGGCCACAGACGCCAGAGCGGTGCCGATTTATCAGACTTCTTCCTACGTTTTTCATAACTCGGAGCATGCGGCGGACCGGTTTGCTCTGAAAGACGCGGGGAATATTTATTCCCGGCTTACGAACCCGACGGTGGAGATCTTTGAGAAGAGAATGGCGGCCCTCGAGGGGGGCGTGGCAGCGGTTGCCACAGCGTCCGGTGCGGCGGCAGTGACCTACGCGGTGCAGAATATCGCCCTGGGCGGCGGACACATCGTGGCGGCGAAGAATCTTTACGGCGGAAGCTACAACCTGCTGGCCCACACGCTGCCGGATTACGGCATCACCACAACCTTTGTGGACCCGCTGCGTCCGCAGGCCTTTGAGGAGGCCATTCAGGACAATACAAAGGCGCTGTACATAGAGGCTCTTGGCAATCCGAATTCGGAAGTGGCGGATGTGGAGGCCATCGCAAAGATTGCCCATGACCATCAGATCCCGCTGATGATCGACGCGACTTTTGCCACACCGTATCTGCTGCGGCCCATCGAGTACGGAGCGGACATCGTGATCCACTCGGCTACGAAATTTATCGGCGGCCATGGCACGAGCATCGGCGGCGTCATTGTGGACTCCGGCAGATTTGACTGGAAAGCGTCAGGAAAGTTCCCGCAGTTTACGGAACCGAACCCAAGCTACCACGGGCTGAGCTTTGTGGACGCGGCAGGAGACGCTGCATTTTCTGCGAGAATCCGTGCCATCCTGCTGCGGGATACGGGCGCATGTCTTTCTCCGTTCCACGCATTTTTCTTCCTGCAGGGACTGGAGACATTGTCCCTCCGGGTGGAGCGCCACGTGGAAAACACGCAGAAGGTCATCGAGTACCTGAAAAAACAGCCGCTGGTGGAGGCGATTCATCATCCGCTCGCCACGGAGGACGAGGAGCAGAAAAGACTTTACGCAAAATACTTCCCGAAGGGAGGCGGCTCTATTTTCACCTTTGAGATAAAGGGAGGCGAGGATACCGCCCGCACCTTCATCGATAACCTGGAGCTGTTCTCACTTCTTGCCAATGTGGCGGACGTGAAATCTCTCGTGATTCATCCGGCGTCCACCACTCACGCGGAACTTAACGCCGAAGAACTGCTGGAGCAGGGAATCTATCCGAATACCATCCGGCTTTCCATCGGAACGGAACACATCGACGATATCATCGAGGATCTGGACGAGGCGTTCCGGGCGGTGGCCGAGGAATTATAAATTGGTGTAAATGTGTCGGAAGAAATACGCAGAATTCACAAAACATTTATAATAATAGAAGGTAAAAGTAGAAATACTATAGAAAAAACAGGAGGAAATCATTATGGCAAAAATATATGGAGGAATTCTTGATTTAGTTGGACGTACCCCTCTGGTGGAGGCGGTGAATCTTGAGAAGAAATGGAACCTGAAAGCGCGGCTTCTCCTGAAGCTTGAGTATTTTAATCCGGCGGGAAGCGTCAAGGACCGTGTGGCAAAGGAGATGCTCGAAGATGCGGAAGCAAGAGGTCTGATCTCTGAGGGAGCGACGATCATCGAGCCGACTTCCGGCAACACCGGAATCGGTCTTGCGGCCATGGCTGTGGCAAAAGGCTATAGGGCGATTCTCACCATGCCGGATACCATGAGCGTGGAGCGGAGAAATATTTTGAAGGCTTACGGGGCTGAGATTGTGCTGACGCCGGGAGCGGAAGGCATGAAGGGAGCCATCGCCAAGGCGGAGGAGCTGGCAAAAGAGATTCCTAACAGCTTTATTCCGGGACAGTTTGAGAATCCGGCCAATCCGGCGGCACACCGGAAGACTACCGGCCCGGAGATCTGGGAAGATACCGACGGAGAGGTGGACATCTTTGTGGCCGGCGTGGGAACCGGCGGAACGGTTACTGGAATCGGCAGCTATCTGAAAGAAAAGAATCCGGACATAAAAATCATCGCCATGGAACCGGCAGCTTCCCCGATGCTGTCGGAGGGCACAGCCGGCCCGCACAAGATTCAGGGCATCGGCGCAGGCTTTGTGCCGGAGATTCTTGACACAGATATCTATGATAAGGTTGTAACAGTGGAGAATGACGCCGCCTTTGAGTATGGCAAAGAACTCGCCAAAACAGAAGGTTTCCTGGTGGGAATTTCCTCCGGTGCGGCACTCTACGCCGCCATGGAAGAGGCGAAGAAGCCGGAAAACGAAGGAAAGACCATCGTTGTGCTGCTGCCGGACAACGGAGACCGGTACTATTCCACACCGCTGTTTCAGTAGAAAATAAAAAGGGAGTTCCGATTAATGGAGCTTCCTTTTCTGATGTGATCACTTCTTGTATATCCTTTGTAATTTAATTCAGCTCTTCTGTTTAGATTCAGTTTATTTTTCCGCCTTATTGTATTATCACTCTCAAGATTATGAAAGGAGTTAATACTATGCTGAAACTGCTTAAAAAGTTTACAAAAACAGAGTGGACGCTCTCTTTTGCGGCATTGTTGTTCATAATCCTTCAGGTTTGGATGGATTTGACTATTCCGGATTACATGTCGGAAATCACCACTTTGGTACAGACCGAAGGCAGCGCCATGAGCGAGATTCTTGCCGCCGGAGGGAAAATGCTTGGCTGTGCGCTGGGCAGCTTTGCGGCCTCTGTGTGTACTGTGACCTGCGCTGCGAAGATCGCAGCTAATTTTTCTGCCAATTTACGAGGAATGCTCTTTCATCAGGTGCAGTCCTTCACCATGGCGGATATCGGCAAGTTTTCCACAGCAAGCCTGATCACCCGTTCCACAAACGACGTGATGCAGGTGCAGCTGTTCATCGTTATGGGACTGCAGGTTCTTCTGAAGGCGCCGATCACGGCGGTATGGGCCATAGGAAAGATTGCGGGAAAGAGCTGGCAGTGGACATTCAGCACCGGCGTTGCTGTTGTGGTTCTCCTGCTTATTGTCGGTACTTGTATTCTTATTGCCATGCCGAAATTTAAAAAGCTGCAGGTGCTCACTGATGATATCAACCGGATTACCAGAGAGAATCTGACCGGATTAAATGTCATCCGCGCCTATAATGCAGAAGACTATCAGAAGAAAAAATTTGAGGACGCCAACGAGCGGCTCACAAAGACGCAGCTGTTCGCCAGCCGGACTATGGCGTTCATGATGCCTGGTATCCAGCTTGTCATGAACGGACTGACGCTGGCTGTGTACTGGATAGGCGCTTACCTGGTGGACGGTGCGCAGGGGCCGGCGAAGCTGTCTATTTTTTCTGATATGATCGTCTTTTCCCAGTACGCCATGCAGGTTGTCATGTCCTTCATGATGCTTGTTATTATCCTTGTTATCCTGCCCCGTGCATCGGTCGCTGCCAGAAGAATCAACGAAGTGCTTGATACCGAGCCGAGCATTAAGGACGGACCGGTCACTCAGCCGGAGACTGATCTGCAGGGTGAGGTGGAATTTCGCGATGTAAGTTTCCGCTATCCGGATGCTGACGGCGACATGCTCCACAACATTTCCTTTACCGCCCATAAGGGGGAGACCGTGGCGCTAATCGGTTCCACCGGCTGCGGCAAGAGTACGGTTATCAATCTGATCCCCAGATTTTACGACGTTACGGAAGGGCAGGTGCTGGTGGACGGCGTGGACGTCCGTGAATACAATCAACAGACACTCCGTAATAAGATTGGATATGTTTCCCAGAAAGCAACTCTGTTTTCCGGAACTGTCCGAAGCAATATCGCCTTTGGAGACAACGGACGTGAGGAGTTTCCTGACGAGGACATTGTAGATGCTGTGTACACGGCGCAGGCCAATGACTTTGTAGAAAAAATGATGGGTACCTATGACGGCTATGTGGCGCAGGGCGGAGCAAACCTGTCCGGCGGACAAAAGCAGCGTCTGTCCATTGCCAGAGCAATCTGCCGTCATCCGGAAATCTTTATTTTTGACGATTCTTTTTCTGCCCTGGATTATAAGACGGACCGTGTACTCCGTAAGGCACTGGAAAAGGAATGCGGCGATGCTACCCGGATCATCGTGGCACAGCGAATCGGAACAATCCGTGACGCCGACAAGATTATTGTTCTGCACGACGGAAAGATAGCAGGTATGGGTACCCATGACCAGTTGATGAAGACCTGTGACGTTTACCAGCAGATCGCTCTTTCACAGCTTTCAAAGGAGGAATTGGCATAATGGAAAATAAGAAATATCAGACAAATGTTTCCGGCCAGACGGAAAACCAGGCCCATTCGTCCAATGCTGCCGGGAGAAACAGCGGCGTCCGCGGACCAGGCATGCGCAGGGGCGGCGGTGAGAAAGCCAAAAATTTTACCGGTACATGGAAGAAACTGATACTCTACTGTAAAAATTATTCAATCGCCATTATAATTGCTGTTCTTTGTGCTGCGGGCGGTACCATTTTCACGCTGGTCGGACCGGATAAATTATCAGATCTGACTGCGGTGATCACCGATGGCATGATGACGGGAATTGATCTTGATGCCGTGGCAGGCATAGGGTTTACACTGATTGGATTTTATCTCTGCAGTATTCTGCTGTCTTTTATACAGCATTTTATCATGACGACCATCGCCCAGGTAGTTTCCAGACGGATGCGCAGCGACATTACCCGGAAAATCAACAATCTCCCCATGGGATTTTACAGCCATACTTCCCACGGTGATATTCTTTCCCGGGTAACCAACGATGTGGATATGATTTCCCAGTCGCTGAACCAGAGTGTCGGTATGCTGGTATCGGCGATCACTCTGTTCGTGGGTTCCTTATTTATGATGCTCATTACCAATGTGATCATGGCGCTTACTGCTGTTGCGGCAATTTTTATCGGCTTCATGCTGATGCGGGTGATCACCGCCCATTCCCAGAAATATTTCGCCCGACAGCAGCGGCATCTGGGAGAACTGAACGGGCATATTGAAGAAATGTATTCTGGTCATACCGTTGTCAAGGCTTATAACGATGAGGAAAATGCGAAGAAAACTTTTGATGAACTGAATGGTACTCTGCGGGACAGCGCTTTCCGGGCGCAGTGTCTGGCCGGACTGATGCAGCCGCTGATGATTTTTATCGGCAATCTGGGTTATGTGGCGGTCTGTGTTGTCGGCGCGGTTCTCACCATGAACGGGCAGATTGGTTTTGAAGTCATCGTTGCTTTTATGATGTATGTGCGTTTCTTTACACAGCCGCTTTCGCAGATTGCCCAGGCGACCCAGTCCTTACAGTCCGGCGCGGCTGCAGGAGAGCGTGTCTTTGAGTTCCTGGAAGCCGGGGAGATGGAAGACGAGAGCGAGAAGACGGCGCATCTGGAAAAAGCCCGCGGATATGTGGATTTCGACCACGTGAAGTTCAGCTACGATCCGGGAAAGACCATCATCCACGATTTTTCCGCTCACGCGGAGCCCGGACAGAAAATCGCCATCGTCGGCCCGACAGGAGCCGGAAAAACCACGCTGGTCAATCTGCTGATGCGCTTTTATGAGATTGAAAGCGGCGATATACGGATCGACGGCGTTTCCACCAGATCCATGAAGAGAGAGGATGTACATTCTCAGTTCTGCATGGTACTGCAGGATACCTGGCTGTTTGAAGGCACTGTGCGGGAAAATCTGATTTACTGCACGCCGGATGCCGATGATAAAAAAATGGAACAGGCGTGCAAAGCTGTCGGACTCGATCATTTTATTCACACACTGCCGCATGGCTATGACACCGTACTGAATGATCAGCTGAATCTCTCTCAGGGTCAGAAGCAGCAGCTCACGATCGCCCGGGCCATGATTGCCGATAAACCGATGCTGATTCTCGATGAGGCGACCAGCTCTGTGGATACCCGTACTGAACTGCAGATTCAAAACGCCATGGATAAGCTGATGGAGAACAGAACCTCTTTCGTTATCGCCCACCGTCTTTCCACCATCAAGAATTCCGATTTGATTCTTGTCTTAAAAGACGGCGACGTCATCGAGAGCGGCACTCACGAAGAGCTGCTTGCCAGAGGAGGATTCTATGCCGACCTCTACAACAGCCAGTTTGATCAGGCGTCATAACTGTGTGGGGATTTGTGAAGAAAGAAGGAATTGTTATGAAATGTAATTATATTACCATAGAGAGAGAATACGGCAGCGGCGGCACCAAGATTGCCCGCCGTCTTGCGGAAGAATGCGGCATCGCCTGTTATGGAGCAGAGATTCTGGAAGCGGTTTCCAGGAAAAATGGTATATCTGTCGATCAGATACAGCATTTGGAGGAGTCTGTTTCCGGAAGTTTTCTTTACACGCTTTTTGTCATGAGTAAGGTTCAGAGCGGCGATTCTGATATGCTTTCCGGAGAAGGCAAGGTGTTCGTCGAGGAGCAGCGGGCCATTGAGTATTTTGCTGGACAGGGTCCGGCCGTTTTTCTTGGTCATTGCGCCTCGGAGGCACTGAAGAAACACAGCGGAGTTGTGAAGGTCTTCATTCGGGCAAATAATGAGGAGAAGAAAAAAAGGATTATGGCGGATTATCATATTCCGGAGCAGGATGTGGAAAGTACCCGGAAGAGGTATGATAATAAACGTTCCAAATATTATTACGGCAATACCACAAGACACTGGAATGATATGAAAAATTACGACATTGTCCTGGATTCTTCCCAGCTGGGTATCGAGGGATGCGTGGCAGTACTGAAGGGGCTTTTCCGGAAATAAAAACAGATGTATTTACAGCGGCGCCGGCACGAAGGCAATCGGGATATCGTGCCGGCGCCGCGTGGCGTCTTCCCGGGAAGGCGGGTTTGCCAGAATAAGGAGGAGCGGCTATAATAAGAATATATAAACAAAAAGCGGAGGAACTACCATGTTTCGTATATTAGTTGTGGACGATGATAAAAATACAAGAAGATATATGCAGGCGGTGCTGGAAGAGGCGCACTATACTGTAACCACGGCGGAAAACGGTGTGCAGGCTCTGGATATTCTGGGCAGAGAGCATATCGATCTGATTGTCCTGGATATTATGATGCCGGAGATGGACGGCTATACTCTCACAAAAGAATTGCGGGATGTGCAGGATACTATTCCGATATTGATGGTATCGGCAAAACAGCTCCCGGCTGATAAGAAGAAAGGATTTCTTGTCGGGACGGACGATTATATGACCAAGCCGGTGGATGAAGAAGAGATGCTGCTGCGCATTCGCGCGCTGCTGCGCCGGGCAAAGATCGTCAGCGAGCAGAGAATTGTCATAGGGAATGTGGTTCTTGATTATAATTCCATGACTGTCACAGGCCATGGGAAGACGCAGGAGCTTCCGCAGAAAGAATTTCTTCTTTTGTATAAGCTGCTTTCCTATCCGGGACAGATTTTTACCAGGATTCAGCTCATGGACGAAATCTGGGGGATGGACAGCGATACGGGCTGGGAGACGGTGACCGTGCATATCGGACGGCTGCGAAAGCGGTTCGAAGGATGGGATGAGTTTGAGATCGTCTCTGTCCGGGGACTTGGATATAAGGCGGTGAGAAAAGTATGAAGAAGAAGCGCAGTGGAAACAGAGGATGGACGAGAAGGAAAAGAAAGCCAAAAAGTCCTTTTCCTCTCATTGTTCTTGTGACGGTCGTCGCATTTTTTGTTCTGGTTGTGACCATGGTGTTCGTTGTGTTTGTTACCTGGCTGCTGATCAAGGCCGGAATTTTTCATTTTCCTCATTCCGCGCGCTACGGCCTGACTTTTGTATTGCTGGAGTTTGCCTTGGCGAGTGTTTTCGTGGGAACGATCGTCTCCTTTGTGGTGGGGCGTATTTCTCTGCGGCCGCTGAATAAACTGATCCGCGCCATGAATCAGCTTGCGGACGGCGATTATTCGGTTCGGCTGTATTTTGGAGAACGGAAAATCGGAAGAAAGCTTGCGGACAGCTTCAATAAGATGGCAGAAGAGCTTTCCAATACAGAAATGCTCCGTTCTGATTTTGTCAATAATTTTTCCCATGAATTTAAGACGCCTATTGTCTCCATTTATGGATTTGCCAGACTTTTGTGCCGGGGAAATCTGGAAGCGGAGCAGACCCGGGAATACCTGTCCATCATCGAGCAGGAGTCCGGCCGTCTGGCGGAGATGGCTACCAATGTGCTGGATATGACAAGAGTGGAGAATCAGACGATCTTAAGCGGCGTGAAAGAATACAATCTTTCAGAACAGCTTCGGCGTTCTGTTCTCCTGCTGGAGAAAAAATGGAGCCAGAAGGAGCTGGAGATTTCCTGTGATTTCAATGAACATATGATTCAGGCAGATGAAGAAATGATGAAGCAGGTATGGGTAAATCTTCTGGACAACGCCATAAAATTTGCGCCGGAGAAAGGAAAGATAACGGTTCTCATCCGGGAGCATCCTGACGAAGAGCGTCAGGAAGACGGAACGGTCGCCGTTGCCATCAAAAATAATGGCCCTCAGATCAAAGAAGAGGACCGGAAACGTATTTTTAATAAATTTTATCAGTCCGATACTTCCCACGCTGCGGAAGGCACAGGTATCGGACTGGCCATTGTGAAAAGAATCGTGGAACTCCACGAGGGAGAGATCCGCGTGGAGAGCGACAGCCGTGAGACTGCATTCTGGGTGGAACTCCCAAAGAACCGGCAGCCGTGATAACCGGCGCCGGTTTGCTGCGGCAGATCGTCCAGCAATTCTTTTATACCATCGTAGTTTTACATATCTGCGGGAAACGGAATCAGTTTTCCTGAAGCAGCACATCTCCGTTAATGGTGGAGATACGAACATTCTGAAATGGTTTCTCTCCGATGATGCCGGAAATGCACTGTTTGTTGCCTGGCTTTGTCTGTACCGTCAGTCCCTCAATCTCCGAGGTGATGGTTCCGGTCTTGCTGATGCCGTCCATGCGGATGCCGGCACCGGCCGGAAGAACAAGTTCGATGCGTCCGTTCAGGGTGTTGCACTCTACAATATTATTGAGAGAAGAGAACGCCGCGTAGATCGGGCCGCCGGAGGTCTCCAGTTTAGCTCCGCCGTCAATGAGACCGGCGGTGATGCTGCCGGAGACAGAATGCAGGTCAGCGAAACCGGTTGCTTTATCAAACCGGATACTGCCCACCGGACAGCTCATGCGGATGCGGGGAGCGGAAATCTCTTTCAGAGAAATAGAGCCTTCCATGGTCTCTGCGGCAAAACGTTCAAAGGACCAGTTTTCCTCCGTGATGATGTTGCCATACTGGCTGGAGAGCTGCAGCTCGCCGTGCCAGCTTTCCGGCAGAAATACCTCCACATATGTATTGCGGTTGACTTCTTCCCGGCGTCCGTAACGAATCGTGGTTTTAATCCGGTTTGCAGTGACTTTGGCGTAGTACTCAGAACCGGAGAGTCCGCCGATGTATTCTTTTAACACGAAGTTTTCATCTTCAGCTTTGTACAGAAAAATAGTCTCTCCGTGATATCCAAGCTGCAGATTTTTTACAGTGGAAATATCCATGGAGATGATATTGTCAGCTTCTTTCTGAAAATTTTTTGGGTTAGAGATATTTTCGTTGCTCATAGTAATTTCCTCGATTCTTTTAGTGAAATTTCATAAAACACGGCCGTAAAGCCTATACTGATATTATTATAAAATAGAAAATAAAATTAAGCAATGTAAAATCGAAACCATGAAATAATATAATTTAGAACAAAAAAGAGCGCAGAGTCTGCATTTTTTTACTGCAGAAAAGCACAAAATATATGATTTTTTGTCAAGTCTGTATAATAATAAAAAGATTCATTTACATATATAAAATATCATGATACAATTTTGGTGTGATAAAGGTAATTTCATAGAAAATTGCACAGTCCGGCAAGTTCCGCGAGGATTAATAGAGAAACCGGTGCGAGTCCGGTACGATCCCGTCACTGTGAACGGTTTGCCGCCTGCATATGCCACTGGGGAGGACGCTCTCCGGGAAGGCGCAGGATGGCGCTAAGCCGAAGTCAGGAGAACTGCTTGCCAGGGATTTTACATCGGTCTGCGGTCGACAGATGATGTATTCATTTTGTATATCTTTAGAATTTCTTATTCCGTTTCTCAGGAAGGATTCTAAGACTGTGTTATTATAACAGCTTGCTGCCTCCAGTATAGTGTTCTGATGGTTCTGATATGCAGCAAGGTCTTAGAATGTATTTTCGTGTTTTACCCATTTTTCAACAATTTCATATAGGATTTATGTAATTTTACAGGAGGATATTGTATGGAATTTCATTTGGCAAATTTCACGGTACGGAAAGGACAGAAAGTCAGTGGTTTTCTGACGCTTCCTTTTACGGACGAGGGGCTTCCGGCCACGATTATTTACGGGGAGGAAGACGGCGATACCGTGCTCATCACCGGCGGCGTTCACAACGCGGAGTATGTCGGCATTGAGGCGGTGACCGGGCTTGCCAGAGAACTGGAGCCGAAAGATGTGAGGGGAATCCTGATTCTGATTCACATCGTGAATATCAACGGTTTCCGCGCCCGGACGGTCAGCGTATCCAGAGAGGACGGCAAGAACTTAAACCGGGTGTTTCCGGGAAGTATGGATGGTACATTTACAGACAAGCTGGCGTACTTTATGGAAAAGGAACTTTTTTCCCGGATCAATTATTATATCGATGTGCATAACGGGGACTGGTTTGAGGATCTGACGCCGTTTATCTATTCCATAGGCAACGCCGCTCCAAAGACCGTGGCAAAGGCGGAGGAGATGGCGAAAAGGGCGGACGTACCGTTTTATGTGAAGTCCGGCATCGGCTCCGGGGGCGCCTACAATTACGCCGGAACACTGGGCGTCCCGTCGGTGCTCATCGAGCGGGGCTGCAAAGGCCAGTGGTCCGAGGAGGAAGCGGAGGCGTCCCGCAAAGACGTCCGGAACATTCTCCGGTATCTGGGCGTCCTTATGACGGAGCCGGAACCGCAGAGACAGGTTCCGGTGCATATGCATCATGTCCATTATCTGGATTCGGTCAAAGAAGGCTGCTGGCATCCTTTTAAAAACGCCGGCGATGCGGTGAAAAAAGGCGAGTGCATCGGCGTGCTGAAAGACTATTTCGGCAATGTGATTGAGGAAGTGCGAATGCGGGAGGATGCCGTGATTCTGTACCAGACCATTTCCTACTCCGTTCCGGCGGATTCGCCGCTGGTTGCCTACGGGCATTATGGAGAGTGTGTGGACGAGATAGAAGAGGAAGCGGCCGATCAGGTTCCGGATGATTGCATGGATCACAGCCATGAGGCAAACGGCAAGTTCTTCCACGGGGAACATTCCCACGGCGAGTATGGTCCTCATACCCATGGCGGATACGATCATCAGCACCATGATGATCACGATCATGCGCATCATGGAGATCATGTCCATAACGATTATGATGGATACAGTCATCCGGAAGAGGCGTCTGATGAGTATAATAACGGAGAGACACAGCAGACGGACGCGGAGAACGACAAGTGAAGAGTGCGGGTCTTACAGAAGGAAATGTAGCAAAAAGCCTTGTGCTTTTTGCGCTTCCGCTTCTAGGAAGCAGTTTGATCCAGCAACTCTACTCCACCGTGGATCTGGTGTTTGTGGGACAGTTTCTTGGCACAGAGGCTTCGGCGGCGGTGGGCGCCAGCAGTTTGATCATCACCTGTCTGGTGGGATTTTTCACCGGAATGGCGGTGGGAACCAGCGTGTTTACAGCACAGTATTTTGGCGCAAAGCAATGGGATAGTCTGCACAGGCTGATTCAGACCATGTTTCTGGTGGGAATCGGGGGTGGTCTTATCCTGATGTTCCTCGGAATCGGCGGAGCGGAACTGTTTCTTACAGCCATGGGAACGCCGCAGGATATCATGCCGCAGGCTGTGCTTTATCTGCGGGTCTATATGGTCGGTATGGTGCCGGTGGTGATGTATAACCTTTTGAGCGGTGTGATCCGGGCGTTGGGCGATTCCCGCAACCCGATGATCTTTCAGTGCGTGGGAGGTGTCCTCAATATTGTCGGAGACTACGTCTGTATCGCCGTGCTGGGCATGGATGTGGAAGGAACAGCCGTTGCGACGGTCATTTCCCAGGCGGTGGCCGCCTGCTGTGCCACGGTCTATCTGATCTGGCTGCGCGCCCCCTATGCCTTGCGTTTGTCGCAGCCCGGACTGCATATCAGAGAACTGAGCAATGTACTGCGGGTCGGTGTGCCTGCCGGCATCCAGTCCATTGTGATTACGTTTTCCAATATTTTAATTCAGTCCCAGATCAATACCCTTGGCGTGACGTCCATCGCGGCATTCACTGTTTATTTCAGAACGGAGATGATATTGTATCTGCCTATTCTGGCAATCGGACAGGCGGTGGTATCTTTTGTGGGACAGAATTATGGTGCCGGCAAGCCGGAGCGAATCCGGCAGAGCAATCAGATCTGTATACTGGGCGGTTCCCTCGTAGTCTTTGCGGCGGGAGTATTGCTGATGCTGGCAGCCCCGGTATACCTGCACATTTTTACAAAAGACGCGGCGGTGATCGCAGAGACGGCAGATATCATACGGATTACTTTCCCGTTATATTTTCTGTATGTGATTTTGGAAGTGTTAAGCGGTAATCTCCGCGGATACGGGAAGGCAGTTGCTCCGATGATCGTGACGGTGGTGAGTTTCTGTGGCTTTCGGATCGTGTTTATGCTGGCGGCCATGTCGCTCCATCCATCGGTGCAGAGCGTGGCGTTCAGTTATCCGGCGTCCTGGGCGATGGCGGTGATTCTTATGACAGTGACGATGCGCTATTTGAAGCGCAGGAACTAATTTTTTATGAGGAGGTAACAAGAGATGAAGAAAATGAAAAAATTACTTGCGGCAGCAATGACGTCCGTGATGGTCATCGGAGGTGTGGCCGGCTGCGGATGGTCATCTGGCGCGCAGGAAGGAAATACGGGCGCGGCTTCCGGCAACCGGGAGGACGAGGTCAATCAGGAAGCGTATCAGACGGAACAGGATATCTCCACCGGAACCAGCATGACCTTTGGTATCCAGAATTACAGCGGCGGCGGATTGGATCCGGCAGCGGAGATCAACTGTGCCTGGAATCTTTCCCGTTACGGCGTAGGCGAGTGCCTGTTCAAGTTCGATAATTCCATGAACGTGGTCAATACATTATGTGACGAATATACCGTCAATGACGAACATACCGAGTGGGTGTTCCACATCCGGGATGGTGTGAAGTTTTCCGACGGATGCGACGTGACGGCGGAAGCGGTCAAAGCAAGCTTCGACCGGCTGTATGAGGAAGCACCGAACGGCTCCTCCGCTCCGCAGAATTATCTGGAAGCCGAGGCGGAGATCACAGCGGACAATGCGACAGGCAACGTGACGATCAGGACGACCCAGCCGTATGTAGACCTTACGAAGAACCTGGCGTACCCGGTCATGGCGATCATTGATGTGGAACATACGACGGATTATGATCACGGTGTGATTGGTACCGGCCCGTATGTGGCCACAAATTTCCGGGAGGAAGTGGGATATACGATGGTTGCCAACGAACATTACTGGAACGGGGATGTGCCGTTTGATACGGTAGAGCTTCTCTACATGGGCGACGCCTCCGCCAAAGCGATGGCGCTTCAGTCCGGTCAGCTTGATCTGGCAGAAAATGTGACGAATATCAACGACTTAAATACGTTGCGGGAAGATCCGAACTTTACTGTGACCATCGCCAGCGGCGTTCGTACAGGTCTCGCCCACATGAACATGTCCGAGGGAAGACTGCTGTCCAACAAGACATTGCGGGAGGCAGTGCTCATGGCGCTTGATGATGATACCATGTGTTCCGTCACCGTAGGAGGATTATACACATCCGGTTATTCCGTGCTTCCATCCAATCTGGATTACGGTTATGAGAATCTGACCGACCCGTATCCGTATAATCAGGAAGAGGCGAAGAAGCTTCTGGATGACGCCGGTATCGTGGATACCAATGGCGACGGTATCCGGGAACTGGACGGCAAGGAAATTGTACTTCACTATGTGACCTATGAGAACCGCTGTCTGGATGATTTTGCGGAGGCGATTCAGCAGCAGCTTTCCGAGATTGGCATCGGTGTCGATCTTGAGATTGGTGATTCCGCCCGTCAGTGGGACAGCTATCAGTCCGGTGATTTTGATCTGAATGGTTCCAACTGGACGACAGTGGGTACCGGCGATCCGACCGAATATCTGGCCGCATGGTGTTCCACCTCAGGTTCTGATTACTGTGGTTACAAGAATGAAGAATATGACAAATTATTTGAGCAGTTAGGCACGACCTTTGATAATGACGCCCGCCGGGATATTATCCAGCAGATGCAGCAGATTCTTCTTGATGATGCGGCTGTTGTTGTGCATGGTTATTATAACAGCTCCATGATCTCCAGAAATGAGACCGTCGGCGGCGCGGCGATTCCTACCGCAGATTATTATTGGCTGACAACGGATATTTATCCTGCCGCTCAATAATTTTGGCTGCATGCAGGGTGTGCAGACAGATAGAAAATTGCTGTTTGAGGAAAACGTACGGGAAAGTCTGCAGCCGGGTTCAGAAACACTGCAGTCCGCCCCGTGCGGAAAGGAGAGAACGTTTTGACTGCGAAACAAATAGGAAAGAGACTGATTCAGATTGTGATCGTTGCCATTGGAATCAGTTTTCTGTCGTTTTTGATCACATATCTTGCACCAGGCGATCCGGTGCGTACCATGTACGCGGCCACCGGCATGATGCCCAGCGAGGAGATCATAGAGCAGACAAGGGAAGCCATGGGACTGAACCGTCCGGTACTGGTGCAGTATGTGGACTGGCTGTGGAACTGCCTGCACGGTGATTTTGGCACTTCCTACGCGTATGGAAGTTCGGTGTCTTCGCTGTTGCTTGCCCGCCTGTGGCCGACACTAAAGCTGTCGCTATTTTCCATGGTCCTGATGCTCGTGGTGTCCGTACCGCTCGGCATGATTCAGGCGACCCACAAGAACAGTCTGCTGGATTACGGACTGCGCGGCATCACATTTTTTGGAGTATCCATGCCGAACTTCTGGGTAGGGCTCCTTCTCATGATGTTTTTCTGTGTGCAGCTTGGCTGGTTGCCGGTGGTCTGTTCGGGAGGCGACTTTAAGAGTATGATTCTTCCGGCTGTCACTCTGGCTTTTGCCATGTCTGCCAAGTACACAAGGCAGGTGAGGACGGCGATCGTGGAAGAACTCAGTCAGGATTATGTCGTGGGCGCAAGAGCCCGGGGCGTAAAAGAATGGAAGATTCTCTGGCTCAATGTATTTCCCAACTCCCTGCTGCCGCTGCTTACCATGTTTGGCCTGTCCATGGGTAATCTGCTGGGCGGCACGGCGGTGGTGGAAGTGATCTTCACCTATCCGGGCATGGGGAATCTGGCCGTATCGGCCATTACGGCTTATGATTATCCGCTGATCCAGGGATATGTTTTGTGGATATCGCTGATCTATATGGTTGTCAATCTGGTGGTGGATATCTCCTACAATCTGGTGGATCCGAGAGTAAAGGGAGGAAGATAGGAAGTGAAGGTAAAGAATTTTATCATAAAAAATAAAGCCTTTTGTTTTTTTGCATTACTCGCCTTTCTGATCATTCTTATCGCTGTTTGTGCGCCGGTGATCACAGGAGGAGTCAGCCCATCGGAGGCGGTGCTCACAGACGCATTGCAGCCGCCAAGCAGCGAACATATTTTTGGCACTGACAAGCTGGGACGGGATATCTTTACCCGGGTGATCTACGGGGCGCGTACCAGTCTTGTGGCGGCGTTTTCCGTCGTGATACTGATCTTTGTGCTGGGTACGATACTGGGTGTATTGTCCGGATATTTTGGCGGATGGGTGGATGCGGTGATCATGAGAATCGCCGACCTGATGGTGTCCTTCCCGGGCATGGTGTTTGCCATGGCCATTGCAGGTATCATGGGTGCAAGCATCCGTAATGCTGTCATTGCCGTGGCGCTGGTGAGCTGGACCAAGTATGCCCGCCTGGCCCGCAGCCTGGTCTTAAAGGTGCGGAACCGGGATTATGTGGCGGCTGCGGTTGTCACCGGCTCGAAGACATCATACATCCTGCGGAAATATATGGTTCCCAATGTGATTCCGACTCTGATCATCACGGGCGCTACGGATATCGGCGGCATGATGCTGGAGCTGGCGGGACTTTCCTTCCTGGGATTTGGCGCGAAAGCGCCGACGCCGGAATGGGGGCTTATGCTCAACGAAGGCCGGCAGTTTATCCAGAACGCATCCTGGATGATGGTTTTCCCTGGCGCGGCAATCTTTATCGTAGTTGTTGTATTTAACTTGCTTGGCGATGCCCTGCGGGACGTGCTGGATCCCAAAAATGAGTAGGAGGGAATATTATGCTTGAACTGAAAAATGTGACGGTCTCCTACGGAGAACGACCAGTAGTGAGGGATTTCAGCATGACGCTGAAAAAAGGGGAGATTATTTCTCTGGTGGGAGAATCCGGTTCCGGAAAGACCACAGTGATCCGCGCTATTCTTGGTCTGCTGCCGGGTGGGGGGAAGGTGACGGACGGTGATATCCTGTTTGAGGAGAAGTCTTTGCTTCAAAATACGAACGAACAATGGCGAAAGCTTCGGGGGACGGATATTTCCATGATCTTTCAGGATTCCGGAGCCATGATGAATCCCATCCGGAAGATTGGCAGCGTATTTACAGAGTACATACGCACCCATGAGAAGATCGGCAAAAAGGACGCCTGGGAGAAAGGCGTAGAGATGCTTGAACGCATGCGCCTGCCTGACGGCAACAACATCATGAAGTCGTATCCGTTTCAGCTGTCCGGCGGTATGCGCCAGAGGGTCGGTATCGCCATGGCCATGACATTTCGGCCGAAACTGCTGCTGGCAGATGAACCGACCAGCGCGCTTGACGTGACCACACAGGCGCAGATTGTTCGTCAGATGATGGAATTGCGGGAGGAATACGGAACGAGTATTATCATGGTGACGCACAATCTGGGCGTGGCTGCCTATATGGGCGATAAGGTCATCGTCATGCAGCACGGGACGATCATGGATCAGGGAGACCGGGAACATGTTCTCCGTTCTCCGCAGTCCGAATACACCCGCAGCCTGATTGCGGCGGTGCCGACATTGGAGGGAGAGCGTTATGTTTGATCAAAAAGAAGAACCAATTTTGGAAGCAAGGCATGTGTCCCGCGTGTTTCCCGCTTCAGGCGGACGTTTTCTGCGGGCCAATAACGATATCAATCTGAAAATGTACCGCGGACAGACGCTCGGCATCGTGGGAGAGAGCGGCTGCGGCAAGAGCACGCTCATGCGGATGCTGGTACAACTTGACCAGCCCACGGAAGGGGAGATTTTTTTTGACGGAAAGAATATCGCGTCCATGACGAAAAAAGAACAGAGAGAGAACCGCCGTCATATTCAGATGGTGTTTCAGGATCCGTCTTCTGCCTTTAATCCTAAGATGAAGATTAAAGATATTGTCTGTGAACCGCTCTTAAACTTCGGGTTGATTTCCGGAAAAGAAAAAGACACCGAAGCGAAAAGACTGCTCCGGCTGGTGGAACTGCCGGAAGAATTTGCCGACCGTTATCCCCACAATATGAGCGGCGGACAGCGGCAGCGTGTTGGAATCGCCAGAGCTATCGCTCTGGAGCCGGAGGTGATCCTCTGCGACGAGGCCACGTCGGCGTTGGACGTTTCCGTCCAGAAAAATATCATGGAACTTCTGGCAAAATTACAGCGGGAGAAAAATATCGCCATCGGATTTATCTGTCACGACATCGCTCTGGTATCCCAGATTTCCCATCAGATTGCTGTGATGTATCTGGGAAATGTGGTGGAGATTCTTCCGGGCACGCAGATGAAAGCGTCAGCAAAACACCCGTATTCGGTGGCGCTGCTGGGATCTATCTTTGATACCAATATGGACTTTACCCAGAAGATTGAGAGCATCGACAGCGAGATTCCAAGCCCGCTGGACGTTCCGCCCGGATGCCCGTTCCAGAACCGATGCGATCGCTGTATGGAAATCTGCCGGAAAGAGCGACCGATGCTTCGAAAGATTAGCGAAAGACACGAAGTGGCGTGCCATCTGTTTGAAGAAAAAGAAGGGGGCGAACGCGGATGAAAAGAGTCATAACATTCCTTCTGGCGCTGGTTCTGTCATTGTCTTTGTTTGTCGGATGCTCCGACATGAGCATGGAAGACATTTCCACGCAGGATCAGCAGGAAGCAAAAGACAGTGGTCTGGAAAGCCATAAGATCGGAGTGGCGACTTATAATATCAAGGACGCGCAGATTATGATGTTCAAGGAGTATCTGGACGGCTATATCAAAGAATGTTTTCCGGACGTATCGTTTCTCTATTCAGACGGGATCTCCGGTAGCGAAGATCTGATGGATTTTCTCTCTCTTTGTGCGGAAAACGGCGTGGAAGGAGTGATGGTCTTCGGCTCCTATAATCTGCAAAAAGAAGTGGAGTTTTGTGCAGAACACGGGATGTATATGATTCGTCCTTCTGCAACGTCTTCGGATGCGGATTTTGAAGCGGTGGCTTCGAATCCATACTATGTCGGCGAAATCGGGCCGGGTACTGAACTGGAATATCAGACAGGTGTTTCCATGACACAGGCTATGGCAAAAGAAGGGGAGACTTATCTGATTTTTTCCAGCGGCGCGGCTGAGGGAAATGAAATGCACCGGCTTCGCACATTGGGAATTTTGGATACCTTACAGGAGCTTTATGGAGTAGAATTTGAGCAGAGTTCGGAAGAACTGGCGGTGGTCAGCGAGCCGACGACAGTGGAAACCGACGGCTTAACGTTTACCATATTCCCGGGGTATCTGGAAAGAAAAGAGAACAGTGACGCTGCCGCTGATCTGGCAGCTTTCGGCGAGTATACGACGATTCTGTCTACGGTGCCTGTCAGCCCGATTAAGGATACTCTGGAAGCTTTGGATATCCATTGCGGTACGATAGATTGTTTCTCCGAAGATAATTATTATGGATTCCGGAACGGAACAATTTCTTATGTGGCTGGCAAATATCAGTCAGAGATCGGACCGGGTTTTGCGGCTTTATATAACGCCGTCACCGGTAATGCCGAGATGTTCCGGGAAAACGGAAGGGCTTTTCGGCTGGAACAGGGATTCTGGACAGCGGAAAGCAGAGAGGAATATGATGAGATGTATTCCCTTGCCCGAAGCGTATCTGTCAACGCCTATAATTATGAAGATCTGTATGGTGTGATCCGGAGCATGACGCCAGACGCCGATTTTGAAGACCTGAAGGCACTGGCAGAAGGTTACAGTTATGAAGACTGTGTGGAAAGGAGGTCGGTAGATTAAAGAAAAAGAAACTCACAATCTCTATACTTTGTACATTTCTCAATCAAAGAACCGTCGCCTCGCGGAGAATTTTTCGAGTCGGCGGTTCTTTTTGGATGTAAAGATAAATTAATGAAGACAGTCTGCTCATAAAGTAGTCTATCCATCTGAGAGGATCAGACTTTTTTCCTGGTCGTCGTATGGGATCATGACTGCCTTACTTTATCATGGAAATAATCCTCTCCGTGGCATGTCCGTCACAGCTTCCCATGAACTTGTTCTTAAAGTCAATGACTCTCTGTCTGTCAAACCGCTCGTCGATATGATGGATAGTGTCCAGGAGTTCGTCCTGGGTCTTTACCACCGGCCCCGGCGTCAGTTCAAAATAATCGTAATAGAAGCCGCGCCAGTCGCAGTAATCCTCATAATCATAGGCATAGAAAATCATCGGTTTCTCAAAGAGAGAATACTCAAAGATAAGAGAGGAATAGTCAGAAATACAAATGTCCGCGCTGCACAGCAGATCTTCGATAGTCAGTTCCTGTGTCAGATTTCTGGCAAAAGAAGAAAGTTCCTCTGGAATCTCCGGCGGGAATTTGACAAACGGGTGATGCTTGCAGACAAGAACATATTCATCGCCAAGCTCCTTTGCAAACCGGTAAAAATCAATCTCGTCCGGAGAAGTGGCGCTGGCCACATGTCCGCGGAAAGTCGGCGCGTAGAGAATAACCTTTTTGCCTCTTGCTTCCGGCATTACTTCGTAGAGTTTCTCCCTGCGGCTGTTTACGAATTCCTCATCGTAGAATAAATCCGTCCGGCTGATTCCCGTGGCCTGTACGATGCCCTTTGGCAGATTCATAGCCTCTTCGTACGCCCAGATTACTTCCGGGCTGCTGACAGTCACCACGTCCAGATTACCGTAATTCGGATATTTGTCCAGTGTGGCGGCGGAAGCGCCGAATTTAAGTTCCGCTGTGCTTCGTCCGAACTTCTTGAAAGCACCACAGCCATGCCAAAGATTGATCGCCATGGTTTCCTTCCGGAGAGGAAGACAGGAGAGAACGATGGAAGCTTCGTCAAGGATCACGCACCGGCTGGTGGCCAGCTCCCTGATCATATGCTTTACATTTTCTGTAAATTCACGTCCTCTGGAGAAATTAAAATGAAGATGGGCGGTGGCCAGCTCATATTTGCCGGACTGTTCCATCACGTGGTACATGTATTCCATGGAATTAGACAGTTTGTCAAAGCGCATTTCCAGGAAAAGGATTTTATTCTCCTGGACCGGATTGTCTTTGCAGCACTGCCGATATAGTTTTGGAAAATAAATTTTATAACGGTAATGCTTATAGATCAGTTTCAGTCGTTTGATAACAGCTCTTTTAATAGTTCGAATGACTCCCATTGAGAAACTCCTTTGTTAAATATATTTTATGAAGATATCAGTGAAATCAGGTTAAAAGTCAGGCCGCAGATGATTCCGATGGATGCGATCAAAAGATTCCACTGAAAAAGAAAATCAATGAAGGCTCCCGGATTCCAGCCAAAAAAATGAGCGCAGACGGACAACAGGAGAAATAAAAGTTCCAGCATTAACAATCCCCCTGCGGCCATATGCAGATCCTGGCGGCTCAGCTCCATATTCATTGATACGCTTATGATAACATATAAATATGCAAACATTATTATTATATCAGCGCCGCCGAGCTGTTGCAAGGCTTTAAAAAAAGAATCTGTTCCGTTCTGGAAAGCGGCAGGAAGTGCCTGCAGATTGTCCGGAAGAAACTGTCCTCCGAGAAAAAGAAGAAACGGAGGCAGCAGAAGAGGCCCGATGCCGATAAAAAACAGACCGGTATCCCGGCGCAGGCTGTGAAACAGCCCCTGTCCTTCATAATGCATTTTGACATAACCGAGAGTGCCGCCGTTTTTCTTTGCTGTTTTGATCCGCCGGTACAGACAGACCTTGTCGATATGGTATCCAAAAAGCAGCGCAAAAATCAGATGCGACAGCTCGTGAACCGGTGTCCCGATCAGGTTGAAAAAATCAAGCAGAAAATATCCCCGGGCGTTTTTGGAAAAATTACGCCATGCAGACTGCCTGGCCCGGCCCATGATAAAACCGAAAGCAACGAGTACCAGCAGTATTTTGATATTACATTGGATAAATAAGTCAAACATATATGTTCCCTCGCTGAAAATATGGCCTATCATATCATCATTATGCTGATTTTACAAGAACTGTTCTTATTCTATCAGATGAAATCGAAAAAATTGTGACGAAAAAAGAGGTATTGCACTTCCTGTGACAGAGAATTATGTTGAAATTTCAGCGTGAATTGTATAAAATTAGTACAGAATGTAAAAAAGAGAGAGAAGAGACGGAGGTAGCAAATGAATGGAATGGTAATAATCATCATTGCTCTTGTGGTTATTCTGGCGATAGCAGCCGCAGCAATGATATCCGGGAAAAAATCCGGGGAACAAAAGGAAGAAGGCGGGAATCGAATCAGAGATTTGAAAGTGGACGCGGTGGAAATGAAGAGAAAAAAGGAACCGGTCAAAGAGGATCCGGAGGTGACCGCAGCCAAAAAAGATTTGTATCAGTATCTGACGCAGGTTATCAAAAAGATGTTCATGCATTACCGGAGAGGTACCTGGAATCAGCTGACCCGGGTCAATGTTCCTTCCGGTGCGGTGCAGAAACATTACGACAGAATCAGGCAGTCTCTGACGCCTCAGTCTGCGGATATTCTGGACGATTTCTTTTCCTGTATTGACAGCGAGGGTTCTGAAGAAAAGAAGCCGGGAGAGGTGAGGGACGCAGAAAAGCTCCGTCAGGTATTCCTGCGCATGGTGCTTCCGTTCTATCCGGTGTATTATGACAAACTGGATGGCGTCAGATATACAGCGCTTCTCAATCAGACCATGCTCAATCTGTTCCATCGGCTGACCGGAAAGAAGTTTCGTCTCGGATATAAGAACAGGTACCGTTCCGGCGTGACTGCTTACCGTTGGGAAGGCAGCCGGTATCAGGTATTTGAGGAAGACGGAACCATGCTCTGTGACGCTGTCTTCCGGGACGGAAAAGTGTGGGAAGGTTTTGCCCGTCTTCCGGAGAATGGACAGCCGGGAGACAAAGACTGGGAGATGG
>ERZ1643247.393-NODE-393-length-53898-cov-19.384042_pt1 | contig 53898 bp, 79 predicted proteins | sample MGYA00579264_ERZ1643247 | MGnify/ENA primary metagenome ERZ1643247 (study PRJEB29033, sample SAMEA4952262) | chicken gut metagenome | biome: Broiler Chicken; feature: Gastrointestinal Tract; material: Caecum | place: Ireland | collected 2018 | study: Broiler... | reverse complement strand
TTTTTCCTCCTAAAAATTTTTTGACAATATTCTTTTTTTTCTCCTTTCATCCTAAATTTATTGTCACAGAGAATATGTAGGATATTGTGGTCTGACAAAAATGGGCAAGAAAAAAGGACTGGATAACTCCAGTCCCGAAAAAGAATTGTCAGGAATGAATGATGGCAAGGATCCTCGGTAATTTATTGCCGAGAGGAATTGCCTCTTCGAATCCATACTGGTAGCCATCAGTCCTCTGCATAACTTTATAGTCACTTTTCTTCGTGGCTGTTACCAGTCTCCCATCCATGCACCGTACATCGTGGGAACCGCTTCTCCGCACCATTGCCCGGCCTTTGTAGGTCCCTGCATATTTGCCGTTTGGGATGGTCACTTTTACAAGGTCCCCGGTCTGGATACCGTCTACACGTTTATTTCGGAACCGGTATTTTACGTTAATGATCCCGCATTGGTTGACATGGCCCAGCAGCCGGCTCCCGCGTCCCATGGCCTTGATGGAAAGCACAGGCTGTACTGCATCGCGGTAGCCTTTTCCCGGCACATCACAGCAGCACAGGGCGTCCAGGTGATGGTCTTTCGGGATCCCAAGCACATGCCGGTTGTATGCGGTCCTCCCGCCAGTCCCGGCTGTAACTTTCCCATCCATGGAAAGCTCGGATAACTCCCGGTACAGTTTCCAACGCATGGAATTGGCCCACGCGGCATACCGGAGGGACTGCCCGTTCTTCCTGCCTTCCAGCAGGCGCTGGATGCATCGGATGCGTTCCCGGTCCAGTTCAGACAGCTTTTTCTTCGCTTCAAGACTGGACAGCCATTCCTGCGGCGTCATGCTCCCTTTTTCCTGGTTGCAGGTATGGCAGGCAAGGGTTGCATTCTTTACCCTGTTACTGCCGCCGCGGCTTTTTGGAAGCATATGCTCCCATTCCAGCGCCCTGTCCCCGGACTTCCCTGCGCAATACTGGCAGGTATGCTGGTACTTTTCCATCAGGTAGGAACGGATCTCGTACCCATACAGGGTACCCCGCTGGTATCCCAGGCCTTCCACATCCGGGTTTTCCAGGAGCTGTGTGTCGAATTTTACCAGTTCCAGGCTGATCCTTGCCGGCCCCAGCAGACGGGTCAAGGTCTTTACCCAGTGCAGGATATTCCCCAGGATGCTGCGGATGGACGGCGGAAGCCATCCCTCCTCCCGCGGGGTCTCATAACTCCCGGATTTCCTGAACTTACAGCGCCGGTAAATGGTTTCCCGGCTCCTGCGGTTCCTGCGTATGCCTTTCCTGGCTTTCAGGTTAGCCACCACCATGCCGCTCCTGTGTTCCAGCTTGAGGTACAAAACCACCCGGTCTCTGTCTGTGACGGCGATTCCGGTATAGCTGGCACCAGGGTCGATCTTGATGTTGTAGTCGTGGTGCGGGCAGGCCGTGCGGCTGTCCGCGTCTTTCAGGATGACCGTGAACGGATAGTACCGGTAGACACAGGCACGTCCCTTCCCGATCATCTGCCTCGCCCGTTTCGGGGAACAGTACCCCAGCGGGCGCTTGTTTTTGTCAAGCGTAATTACCATAAGTTTCCTTTCTCCCCCAAAGGGGACCCTGTTAAGGGCTTGTAATGCAGGGCTCCTCTTGCCCTGCGTCTCCTCGCCAGGTTATCCTTACTTGAAACCGCCGCCTCACTGGCTTTTCCCGGCTTTGCCTGTTTAAAAGCGGCCATCGCTGATTCCTGCTGGAGAAGCACAGGGGAGCGCATTCATAACGATAACGGTGAGGCCACTGCGGGGATGAGGGATCCCCCAAAACCCCATCGGCTACTCAACCATTTGATGAACCATCCTGCATAAGGAAAGTGACCAAAGCCACCTGCTACCTCATGCTCGGTAATTCATTGCCGAGTTGGTTGACCTAGTTACGCACAAGACAAGTGCAACCCAGCACCGTCCTGTTATCCTCCGCCACGACCGCATTGCCGATCGTCAGGAGGTTGTTTGTCGGGATACCCAGCTCCTTGCAAGCTGCTACATACAGCGCGCTTACAACGAACAGGGTTCCTTCCTCTGCCTCCGGAAGTGGGTCTACGCTCACCCACTTCGGGGCTGACATCGTTTGTACCTCCACTCCCTCAACGAGAATGGGGTCCAGCTCTGTCTGTGCGGCAGATTTGGCACTCACCATGCCGGAAGACAGAATAGTGAGTACGGTTTCCCCTCCCCTATATTTCCGGATTGCAGGATCGAACTCTGCTCCGGAAATAATGTTCAGAGTATGGGGGGTGAGATTCATAATTTTTTTATTCATGGTGTTTCCTCCCTCAATTTAAAAAAATTTTCGCCGCTGCTGAGATCTCACGATTTCTCCCGGCTATTCATTTTGTCTTTTTCGAAAGCGAAGCCAAAGCCCCGCTTAAATTTCTCTGACAATATTCTTTTTTCTGAACGTCTCCATTCTTCTAAAAAAATACTATCAGAAAGAATATGTAATTTATTTCCTCTCCACAAAATCATATATACGGGAAGAAACAAAAATTCTTTTCTGACGTTATTCTTTTTTCGAATTTTTCCATTCTTCAAAATTGTATTGTCATAAAGAACATGTAAGATATTTGTCTGCTACAAAAAAAGAGGACTGGAATGAACCAGTCCCCTGAAAAAACATTGTCAATTATTTCCCAATACAGAACTTTTCTGTATTTTTGAGATGTTATCGCTTCATGATTCTTCTCCTTTTTCGAACAAGGTCTTTTTCCCATATGTGATTTTGGAAATCTTGTCGCATCTCAGCAAACCTCCATATGGGTCGATTCCGAGGTGGTCGATAAGGGCTCTCCCGGCCTTTTCAGGAGAAAAAGAATAATAACTAAAATAATCTCTTGCAAGAAGCTTTCTTTTAAGAGTATCTAATGATACTTTTATCTCTGCGCTCTTGCCGTTCACTGTAAAAGTGACCATGACATTGACTGCCTTCAGGTCTTTCAACGCAGCAGCGATCTGCAACTCATAGTCCTCCACATCGGCAGGGCCGTTTTCGCACATGGCTTTTATATGCTTATATGCGGCTTTCAAATTTTTGAAATACTCCTCATCTTCCAGAAACTTGTCATGCACCAGACTTTTCAGAGATTTAATCCCTGAAAGGGTATTTACGACATCCTGTTTGGAGATAGTGGGGCTTTTTTCAAGAACTGCTTTTTTTTCTGCCTCATCCAGGTCAAAACCTTGAAGCAGGATTTGCCTTACTTTTTCAGAAGCATAGACGAGCCAGCTGGGATCTGAAAGGTTTGTGTTTTCCTGAAGATCCGAATAAAGATCCAATAAGGCTTCTGACATCAGGGACTTGATAATATTCATATATCTGTAGTCCACTACTGTCACCCCTTCCAAAGGTTCCTCGCTTATGCAGTCAATGACATTTCTGAAAGTTATATAGTCAAAAATATAAATTTCAGGATCCTTTACGATTGCCATTAAACTTAAGGATTCCCCAATTTTAAAGGGACAATCGCCGCTTACTCCTGCATAGATGGCTTTCTGCCCATTCGCAGATACGGAAAAGAAAACAGTCTTTGTATACTTCCCGTATGGCAGCGTGAAATAGGTTTCGTCCGATTTTGCGAACCGGACAAAAGCGTTTAATTTATTTTTGGTTTCTTCTTTCATAGTTTTTTCTCCTTTTTTATAATTTTTTCAACACAACTAAGACCCATGACTTTATACTTATTATTGTTTTCTAAAACACGGCTAAGACCCGCGACTTTAGTCGTGGGATACAGCCGGATCTCTCTCAGCCGATAAACACAAGGCCCTCGTTATGCCGGACCACCCTGCATTCTGCCGCTGAATAGTTTGTTTTCGGGTCCCCGACCGCACGGTAATACTTCCCTCTCGAAATCTGCCCTTTCAAGACGTGCAGCTCCCCTTTATACAGGAACACGGCACCCGGCATGACACGGGACGGGTTGTTGTAGCGCCTCCGGCTTTTTTTGACGGTAAGCCGGCTCCGCATGCGGTCAGCCCCTGCCTTTCCATGCAGCTGCACCTGTTTGTTATACCAGTCCTCCAGGGATTCCGTCTTCTGCTCGGTCCGTTTCTTACGGTTAGTCGCAACCGTTTCTTTCCCGATCTTATAGGCCCTTTCTGTCTGGCTTTTTACTATTGCGCGGTCCTGTCTCCGGAACTGCATGATCCGGAACGTATCCGTAAAGTCAGGGATCCAGTCCGGGATCCGTCCCAGCGCCAGCATGCCGATGCACCAGGCATCTGTCTCATGCATCTGATTTTCCCTGGTCTTGTGGATCCCCAGGGACCTCCTTGCCATGGCGGTATCCCTGCCAGTACAGTAATGGACATGGGGTTTCCCGAATCCATCCTCCAGTCTCTGGCAGATGGAAGGGAACGCCTGGTTCAGGGCGCTTACCGCGCCGTACTTCTTGTCCAGCCCCTGTTTCTTTTCCGCCAGTTCCGCCGCGAAGCCGGCATCCTTATGTACCCGCTCATGGCAGCCGTCGCATAGCCCTGCAATGTTTCCGATAGTGTTGGAACCATTTCTGGAACGGGGTACGATATGGTGGTACTGGGAGATGTCTTTTTTACACATCAGGCATTTCCCCGCCTGCAGATCCCTGACTGCCGCATGGAGGTCATCGAACCCCTTTAACGGCCCGTTCTGGAAGTCCACACCGGAAACGGACGGGTCTTCCATGGACAGGAAGGCAAACCGGTTCACCTCTATGGCGACGTCTGTTACCGGAAGGTACTTCTGGATCTTCTGCACCAGGCCGGTATGCGTTCGCGCCAGGTGTCCCACAGTGGGCGTCAGCCATCCCTCCGGGCGTCTGCGGTTACAGAAACGCGCTTCGGTATTCCGGATGACCTTACAGGTGATGAACTTGTCCGCCGCGTACTGCGGGAGCTTCCGCATCCTCATCCCTGCCCGGATTGCCGTCCCGTACTTCTTCGCCAGCCGCTGGCGTGCTTTTCGTTCCCCATTCCGGGAGGCCCTGCGGCACTGGCGGCGTTTTTCCATCAGTTTTGCTATCTCCTTGTTCCTGGTCTCTGCGACGGCGGAAAAAAGGAGTTCCCCTTTTTGGGAAAGGGCCGCGAGGCCGATATTGGAACGTCCGGGGTCTACGGCCAGCATCACCGGCTGCAGGACAGGGTCGTTCTTATAACGCAGCTGTATGGTAAAAGGGACATGCCCGGCAATGCGTGCCCTGCCGGTATCCAGTAACTTCTGGACATGCCTCCTCCTTTTTGTAGGCATCTGCGGTTTCCCGTCCATGCCCAGGACATAGATATACGGCATCTGATGCCTCCTTTCATATTTTGCCATGCAGTGCCGCGGGGAAAACGGTACTCCCCGCATCGGTGGTAAGCCTGTGCATGGCGGTAAAACAGTCTTCCTAAACTCGGTGCCTGCTCTGCAGGGCTGCAGACTGGAAAAATCCGCAGGTGCCATCCCGTAAAGGGAACGCAGGCATCATGTTTCTGCTCAGTAACCCACATCCAAAGTACAGGCCTGTATATACAAGCCCGTGACTTTAGTCATGGGTTATTGACTGCCATCTTCGGATGTTAAGTCAGGATTAAGGCCGGATATATAATTCCAGGCCCCCAGTTCTACGAGCGTATTGCTGACAACCGCCCATCTTGTTCCGTCCCTGGATTCAAGAATCATTCCGTTCTTCAGATCTGCAGGGGTATACTCTTCTGGCATATCCTGTCGGATCGTTTTTCCGAACCGCATAGCCCACAAAATCATATTCCGATAGATTTCTTCGGAAAAGGTGTCAGTACAGGCCACGTCTATGACTCCGTTTGTTTCACTGAAAAGTCCGGAAACAAATTCTTCCTCGTTGCAATGGATCTGCCAGGAAAAAAACCACCTGTCTCTCGGGACCATGGTTTTTTCATGTCCGATTTCCAGTATTCTTCCGTATGGAAGGGAAACATGGACAACATCATCCCCTTTGGCCCTTTCATTCTCCTTGAAAAATTCTTCGATCTTTTCAATCTCGATAATGTCAGCGCAAATCAACATCTGAATTCCTCCTTTGCAGTAATTACTCTACCCGTACCAGCCCGCCGTTTGCTGGTGAAATCAGTACGGGGCCGTACTCGGAACACTCCGGAGCATCCGCATTGTATGCATAGGTGTCCAAGATACCTTCCCGGTCCGGACGCTCGAATGCCCATTTCTCTTTGTCAGGCCCTACATATAAAACGGTGTAGACTTCCCCGAACACGTAATGTCCGCGGATCACTGTATAGGGAAGGAGGCCATGACTCTTTACTTCCTCCACAGCAGCTTTAGCCTTTTCATTTAAGTAATAGAGGATACCGCCTGCCTCTGACATGTACAGGAGATCCTCTTTTTTAAATTCGGAGATCACAGGATTTTTCAAAAGCTGTAATTTTTTCATACGGGAAACAGCTTCTTCCTTCATTTCCTCCGCTGTCGCTTTTCCCTGTAAAAGGATATCTGGTTCCGGCTCCTTCTCTGCAACTGCATTGATGGAGGATAAGAGTTCCTGCACTTCTTCTATCTTTTTCTTTTCTTTTTCGGCTTTCTTGGCGTCAGAAAAAATATCCGCTTTGAAAAGGTCACAGATATAATCCACACCGTAACAATAGCCGTATTTTTCCACGGTAAACTCTAAAGTAGTCTTGTGTTTCAAGACATATTTTCTGAGAGCGTCCAGAGTGGAAAATCTGTGTGCTGTATCAGCAGAAGCACTCCGGATATTCCGCTTTCCGATGCTCTGAAGATACATTCTTCTTGGAGAGCCGAAAATGTTATAGGACGTTTTTCCTGTATTCAGGAGATACCCTTCCGGGTATGCAGTAAAGCACAGGCGTAAAGAAGTCTCGACTTCTTCTCCGTCCTTATAAATTTTAACCGGCTCGGCTGGACGGAGCGTAAGCCCGTGTCCAATCTGAAAAGATCCTTTTTTTAATTCTGCTTCCGGATCCTTCAGATAGGACGGGTCATTACTCATAACTACGCCTCTTGTGCAGTAGGAATTGATACCGGTATTTGAGATTAGGCTGCCGGCCAAACCCAGTTTCTGCAGAAGTTCTTCCTGGTTCAGGATATCTTTTAGATCAAAAATTTTACCCAGTTTTGCTAAACGGGTATTGATAAGCTCTTCTCCTGTGTCTGCGTTTTTAATGATCAGTTTCATCATGACTTTTTCCTCCTTAGAAATTTTTTTAATAATTGACAATATGTTTTTGTTCTGCTCCTTTCTTCTTAAATTTATTGTCATAAAAAATATGTAAGATATTGTGTTTTTCCAACTTGCCGGATTTTCGGACTTGGGAGTATAATGGAGAGAATGGCGATCCTTTTTGGCTTCTATATGGGAAACAGAATTTTTTGTTTTTTTCTGACATAATATATATAAGAAGAATGACAAGCCCATGCCTTGTATTGGAGCGGGTTATGCCGAGAAATGGAGGACAGATATGAAAAGAATCGAGGTCGTAAATTATAAAGGTGAAAAATATTCCGGATTATGGAACGGAAAGTCATACTCCAGTAAAATAGACAGGCATCCAGAACTGTGCCGAATATACATAGATAATGACCCTGTTCATGTTACTTCTGAAGAGCTGAAAAAACTGCAGGATGAAGATGTGTCCCGGCAAAGAAGGCTTGCAATAACGAAAGTAGATGATTTCTTCATCTGGCTGGAGGAACAACCGGATGAGATCAAAAAGCATATGTTCTTGCAGAGCCTCGATATGATGGCAGAGAATTCGAAAAGATCAAAAACCAGCGATGCCATAACAAAATTGAGGACATATTATAGCGACCTGGCAGAAGATGATTGATAGTGCGGAGGAAATACAATGAGACAGAACGGACCTTATAAATACACAGAGTTTACCAGGAAACAGATCAATATTTTATACGGAAAAGCAAAATCCGGTGAATTAAAAGTGGAAAAATGGCTTATGAAGGAATTTTATGATCTGGCTGAATACAGAGGTTATGATGATAACAGGAATGTAGAGCGTTCAGAAAGGAGTATCCTGCAGATTTTAGATGCTATGTTCGCGGGCAGATTGGAGGATACCCAGAAGCTGATCAATGAATACACAGAAAAAAATTATTCCCTGATGGGAGAAAAAGCAAAGCGCGCTGCCATAAGGGAATATATTTGAGAAGATTGCCGCACCTGCATATAGGATGCGGCATTCTTGTGCAAAAAAAAGAAGGCAGCTTCTGCTGCCCTCTAAAAAGATCAATTATAAAGCGTAAGCCCAGAGACTTCCTCATAATCTTCGGAAAAGCAGATCCACTGGCAGCCCAGTTTGTTGGCGAACCGGATGCATTTCCATAAATCCCTGGGGATACTCTTCCCGCTGAAATAATCAGAGGGATCATCTGAAATCCAGAGACGGACTTCGACCCCATCCGTAACATAAACGGATAACCCCAGGTTGTTCTGAAGAGGCTCCCACAAAAGTTTCTGAAAGGTCTCCTCTTTCAGATGATGAGTGGAGAGGCTGAGTGTTGACGAAATGTCGTAGTCAGACTCCGCTGCCTTTGTCTCCAGCAGTTTCCATATGTAATCTGCGATATCATCGCAGTCCAGGTCCTTGATCCCTGTCAGACGCTGAAAAATGGCAAACCACTCATCGGAAATATGGAGTTTCACTGAAGGCGTATCGTAGCCCAAGAAACTGTAATCTTTTCCAGAAATCCGGAAGACTTTAGAGTTGGCGAAATCGTCCTCCGACCACTCTTTCGTTTTGCACTTTGCAATCTCTATGGCCTCCGGATCAGAAACTTCTTTTTCGGTAGAGATGCAGATGTGTTCTGCCGGCCTCATGTTTTTCCTTATCATGTAATAATACATATTTTCCCTCCTGTCTTGCGATACGTTATCTGAAAACGCGTCACAAATTCTCTAAGATTTTATCAATAGAAAAGGAAGTGCCATGTAACAGCCATGGCTTTTCCTTCTCTCTCTCCTCTAAAGCTGCCCTAACTTTGGCAGGAACAAAAGATCCCTGTTTTTTCAGCTGTTCATAGTAGTTTGTTACCTCGTAAAAGCTTTCCAGCGCCGCTTCATTTTCCTTGCAGAAGTGAAGCCCCACACGACTAAATTCACGAGTGTGCGCCGCCCAAATTATCAACTGCTTTCCATGGGCCAACTGCGCGGATGACCGGACGTTCCATGATCTGAAAACGGTTCGGATCAAGATATTCCGGAATCCATCCTTTTGCAACCGCTTCTTTCAGCCTGTTCCTGCAGAGCGATTCAAAATGCATGGAATTCCCGACAGGAACATAGCATTCCTTATCCTTTCTCCACAGAAAAATCTGGTACTCCTTAGTTAAAGAGTCATCGGTAATTTCGTGACTCTGCTCCAGAGAGACGCCGGAATCATGCATCCATGCAAATTCTGAACGGAATAAGTCCAGGACAGTCTCATCTTCTACTTCTTCGAGATCTTCCATACGGGATTTTTTTAAGATCTCCTCATTAATATTGCAAATTGCAAGTACCTTCATTTTTTTCTCCTCTCAGTCTTTGTATTTCATAATTTTCATCCTGTTTTTTACAATCCGAAGATTGCCGCTTTCCAACAGGTGTTTTCCCTCGATCCAATAAGATATCTGCGCCTGCCAGAGATCTCTTCTGCATGTTTCTGGAATCGTGATTTCAAGCGTATGCTGATTTTTGAAACATGCCTTCATTTCCGACTGTAAACCCAGCGTTATCTGAAGATTGTTTTTATCAGGATCCTGATTCTCCGGGCCAGAATAGCAGACCGGACAATCCTTTTCGGCATCGTCCCTGTGGAAATACCTGCTTTCCGGAAGTTTTTCCAGGCACTTGATCCATTCTTCACGGTTTTTGTAACCGAAAGCTCCGGCCAGCATATCGCTGAACTCCCTGATCACAGCATCTACAGTGAATTCTTCGGGATTTTTCTCAGCTATCAGGCGTGTCATTTCCATTGAGTCCAAAATGTCTAAGATTTTGTTCATGATTTTCCTCCTTAATAAAATGATTTTTTCTCCTATAAACTTACTTTCATTTCATGATCTTTTTTCTCTCCTTTCTTCTGAAATAATTGTTCAATGAGAATATGTCTTTTCGTCTGCACTCATAACAACAAAAAAAGAGCAGCCGAAGCTGCTCTTTCCGTTGATGAAAAATTAATAATAATTTTTGCTGACAAATTTAGTGCATTGTTCTGTGTTCAGCACGAAGCCATAATACCCGATCCGCGGTGTCGTGGTCTCAATGATCTGGTTCGACTTTTCATTAAAATGGATAAGCCAACTGTGCTGTCTCCACATGCCGTCTTTCGACAGGGCATAACCAGTACAGATCCTGGTATCGTCCATGTTGTTAAGCCAGAGGGATGCAGCATTGGCATGGCATCTGTTTGGGCGGCCTTTCCTCAATCGGGCTCCGCATCCAAACCAGAACTGTCCAAAACCAAGAATATTATCCAGATCCTCGTCATCCCCAAGGAAACATACATCTTCTCCTCCAAAACACAGAAGGACATACTTGAGGATAAACATATCGGGATTTAGTGTTTCTTTTTCCCGCTTATGTACTTCTGCTCGGACCGCTTTCGATTCTTCACTCATCGGGATGCAATGGAGAGAGTCCCTGAACGCATGATCCTTAACGGGGCAGATGATTTTGATTTTTTCCAGATCGTCCGTTATCCGGATTGCCTTTAAGCAGCTTTTCCTTTTTCCCTTTTCATCGGAAAAAAATATCCTTGTTCCGGCAAAATCCATAAGTTTATGATTCGATTCCGGGATGTTTGTAATTCTTGACATAAGTTTCTCCTTATAATTTTTCCAAATATACTTCTGTTATTTTAATCTGTCCGGGAATGGACTCTCTGTCCAGAACCAGGCAGAAGAAGTAATCTGTTTTTGGACAGGTAATGCGATAGTTGACCTTTCGCCACTCTTTTCCATCCCAGATACTCGTAGGCAGATTACTCCATTCAATTTTTCGGGAATGAAGCAGTTTTGCCATTTCGTCCTCAAATACATCAACAGGTAAAACTTTCCCGATAAGATTTTTTAATATTTCTTGTTCTTTCATGATTTTTTTCTCCTTTTTTAGTTGCCAGCATGGATCTTTAACATCCGGGAACGCATGCAGGCAATCGCCTTCATGGAACGGCGGATCTTGTCTGACAATTCGCGGTCTGTTAGATTGTTGTTAAAAAGCATTTGCTTTTCTTCCTCTGTCCATGGCCGGCTTCCATATATGGCTGTTTGGGAATAATATTTACGGTTGTGAGCATTGACTGTATTCCGCCATTTGTCCAGATCTGCATAATCTCTTTTTCTGTATGACAAAATTAGTCACCCTCCTTTGTAACAGAACCATCGTAAATGGCAATGATCTTAAATCCCATTGCCTTTACGGCTTCCATGATCTGTTCCCATTCAGAATCATCTGAGGTGGTGAAAAAACAGGGGATGGAAAGATTCCGGTCATTTTTGGGGAAAAACCACAGTACCTTGCGGTCTGCATACACAAGGCTTTTGTTTAAGGGGCACCATTCTGGCTTGGAACTATAGCACACCCTCTGTACCTTTTCGCAAAAAAGATTTGAACCAAATCTTCTGGTGTAGATGCATTCCGCGCATATGACAGGGTTATTCTCCTCCCAGGTCCATTCGGGTGGAACATACATACCCGAAAACGCCATCATGAATGCAGCCGCTTCCCTGTCGCTGGAAATAAAATCCTGCCGGGAGTTGACCATTGCTTTGATGAATTCCGGATTTCTCTTAGAAAATACATCAAACGCATTCACCGCATCTGTATAATTCTCCACATTGTTTCCGGAAACATAGAGATACTGATACATTTTTTCGATCCCAGGTTTCAGGAATTCATATAAGATTCCGTAATCCTTTTCATTCATGTTTTTCTCCTCCTATATGGACATCAATGATCCGCCAGTCATATTTCGCATAATACCCCTGTACGCAGGCGTAATCGTCATGGATCTGCGCATCATCATCAATGTCTTTCACTTTATCAAAGGCCTCTTTCATCGCTTTTCTGGCGCTTTCCTTGTCCATAAAAAAATCCGGATTCTGGATCGAATTGTCCTCTACACTGATAAGGACGTATACATGATCCGGTTTTTCTGTCTGTTCTACCGCTTCGATATAAGTAACCGTATCCATCGTAAGGTTGTTGTCGGCGCAGAATACCGCATAAGCTTCTGCAAGGTCATAGATATCAGACGCATCTAGTTCGGTCTCATCTTCCTTGCCTTCGCTGTTGATAAAGCCTATACGGTAACTCTTCTTTAGCTCCTCAACAGTTTCTTCGTTAAAGTCCGTAATCCTCATAAAAATTTCCTCCTTAGATAAGTTCTTCGATTTTTTCCTGGACTTCCTCCAGTAAATTTGTTGCTTCATCGAGCGTATCGACATTAGCCTCCATAGTCTCCCCTTTCTGCCCGTTTTTGAGATTTTCAGGGAGACTATCAAGGCTGTCCAGCTCTTCAGACGCCACTTCTGATAAAAGATCCTTTGCTTTGCAAATCTGATCAAAAGCGGCGGCAATTCTTTTTCTCCTGCTGTTATTCATAAAAAAATTCCTCCTAAATAAAAATTTTTCACCGATTTTCACTCCTTTCTTCAAAAAATCATGTTCAAAAAGAATATGTCATTTCGAGTATTTAAGTAAAAAAATATGGGAAAAGGACAGCCGCGCAGCTGCCCTTTTTTTGCTAAACGATTCGTTCGAGCTTCTCATAAATCCCGGTTACAGACTGATAAATGACAGCCAAACTGTCTCTGTCTGTGATATTCATACCGATACGGATACCCGCAGGCGTTTTAACGCCGCCGATCAATGAAAAGTTCGGCATTTCCGGCGAACACTGGAAAAGTTTCATCAGCTGATACAGTGCCTCCGCTTTCGTTTCCTTCGGCAATCCCTTAAAAATTTTATAGCCGGATCTATAAATATCATAAAACCTGCCAAACATCACCTGATAAACGCTGTCATGAAGTTTACTGCAGAGTTCCAGATACAGATCATCCAGATCCTTTTCCTTTAACTTGCCGGGTAATGCCGCCTGCCTGTACTTCTGCAGTTCCAGCATATATCTATTAATCTGGTTTACTGTCCGGTTATATTCCTCCGGAAGCGCTATCTGATTAGCGTTGTGGAAAAGAAGCTGTGTACCGCTTTTTCCTGCCAGCCGCATCCTGAATCCCTGATAGACAAAAAGCGTCTGCATCTTAAATTTGCGGAGGATCTCTACCTGGTTCAGGCCGTACTCTTTTTCGAAATACTCTTTTGCGTATGCCGCGGATGCTTCAATCCTGCTTTTTTTATACAAAGGGACCGGAAGTATCCAGAGCGTAGGTTTTCCTTTTTTGTTTAATGCACGTACCAGGACAAAATAAGCGATCGCGGCCCCGTTATATCCGCCATAATCCCCTATGTCAGAACCTCTGCCTTTTTCTTTGAGCGGGACCTGTCCACAGCCCTTTTTCAGCGGCTGCACATCAAAGAGTTTTCCTTTTTTCTCAAACGTATAACGTGTGGTCAGGACCTTTGTTTTAGAGAACATTTCCCTTACTGTGGAAATAGAGTGTTCGGCGTCCCACGCCTGTTCATCCAGGAACACAACATCCCTGTCAAACATCTTATAAAGGTTATAGGTGCGGTATGTACCTTTTTCGAGGAAGAATCTCCGGACATCCTTGGTGAACTTCAGGTGGAACACGTTTCCAACAATGATATCCAGATATGCTTCCAGGGCATAACGGGAATCATTGGGTGCTGATGAAAGATCGAATCTCCGGCGGAAATCCGCTACGTGCCCGGCCTTCACATAAACGATCTCTGTTTTCTCCGGCATGATCTGGTGCAGCAGCTCCGCAAGAGCCTTTGTACTCTGCCGTACCTCTACAAGCTGGCGGTTGACATATCCGCAGAGTTCTTCCCGTGTCAATGCCGTTGTGCGGGTCAGCCGGCGGTATTTTTCATCACTGAGCAGTTTTTCGCTGTGCCATTCTTTCCATGTTGCGAGCATCCGGTTCCTGTATTTTTCGTCAATAGGGTAATTATCTTTTTTTTCAGCCTGGTTGAGCCTGGTTTCGATCAAAACAAGATTGTCAAGGCTGTCGTCTGCGGTAAGGGAACGGGGATAAATGTGGTCAATATTATACCCATCCCCGTTCAGCGCTTTTGCGAATGGGATTTTTTCCCCTGTATAAGCGCTGCGGCCTTTCTGGATGAAATAAAGGAAGAGCCTGTCTTTCCGCAGCTGTTCGTTTGTACAGCTCTCCAGTTCGTCTAACAACTGTTTGTCCGGTTTTGCATGTGCATACATCTGCTTGATCTGGGATTTCCGGTCAGAAGTCCGTTTTGATTCCTGCTTTTCACGGGCCATCTCAACAAAGATACGTTTGGGAGGACATCCCATGAATCCCTGTACCTCATTGATGATCTTCAATGCTACCCAGATCTGCCTGCGTACTGCTGGAGAAACATACAGGTCTTCTACAAGGCTGTACAGTATCCTGCCTGTTGCTACTGATGTATCTGCATTTTCTTTTTCAATCATGCCCTGGAAACCATATCCCGTATGGAACAGGATCTCATTGAAATTCTGCTGTGTATTCCATAAATAATACATGATAGTTCCAACAGGCTCCCTGTCATCTGTTTTGGCGTTCAGCCCCTCCAGTAATTTCCGTGAAAATGGAGCCCATCCATCACATTTCACATATTTTATGACCGCAGGGATCTGGTCCTGGTAAGCAGGATATTTTTTCATGAGCCGCTTTTTCAGGAGAGACTGGTCCGCGCCGAACAATGTTATATCCCGTATAATATCTTCCTTCACTGATACGGGCGCATCGAACGGGATTTGTTTAAATGCCAGCAGGGATTTCATAGAAGATTGGAAATCCTGGTCTATACCGGAGATGTCTTCTATCCCTATCCCATTATAAACTCCTGTCGATTTCAGATACTGCACCAGTTTTTTTTTGGTAACTTTCTGATAGCAGCAGAACAGATCTTCAAAAACTTTCTGTTTGACCGGTACCGGAAGCCGATCTCCCCGTATCTTGACCGTATTCAGCTCGTTGAGAACTTTATATTTTTCAAAAAGAAGGGAGCCTGCCGGAAGTACATCTTCTTTTTTCAGATAAGTACACTTATTTGTCATACGGAGGATAAACTCCTCGGCGGATCTTTCCGCATCAACCTTCTGATCAAAATTCCATGGATACACCTTGCCTTTTTCTCTGCGCACAACCCATGCATGATTGTTTTTCTGATTGTTCAGTGGCCCGATGTAAAATGGGATACGGAAGGTCAGTAGCTGAAGGATTTTTTCCGAAACTGTAAACCCGCTGTCATCTTTCTTTTTCAAAAAGGGCAGATAACCCTCTGCGTTTTCCAGGATCTGTTTTAGTTCTTTTTCATGGATCTGATAAGGAATCACCGAATTATCCGACACTTTCTGTTTCGGAAGGAACTGTCCCAGGGCAATCTGCTGGCAGATATATGTTTTTTCTTTACAGTCTTCCATCCTGGACAAGACTTCCTTTTCCAACAATTTATAAAAATCTTCTTTGGAACAGCGCTCTTCTACGATCTTCTTTTTTCCATCGTATTTTGTCATTCCGATATAAGCCGTATAGTTTGCCAGCCCCTTCTGGGAGATACGCAGGATCCTGTTTACAGAATCTGGGCAATATTTCTGCAGGCCCCTCTTCAATATCCTCAGATCTTTTTTATGCTTTTCGTAATCCGCTACTTTCGCATCCGATAACCTGCCCTGGGGATTGTTCTTCAGGATCCTGGAAAGCGCGCACCAGTTGTAAACCGCTTTTGCTGCCGCGACCAGCGCAAAAGAATCTCCCAGTGCTTCCTGGTAATAACCCTCTTTTTCTTCATACGAAGCAGAATCAAACTGCAGTTTATTTTCCTCAAGATTCTTATAGCCTGGATCAGCAAACAGTTTATCCAGCGATACGGAAGCGCCCACGAGCAGGGATATAAGTTCCCTCACCTGCTTCTCATTTCTATCCAGCAGAGAAATGATCTGCTTCTTCTTTTCTGTTTTTGTCTTACCAGTGTCCAAAAGAATGTGTTTCAGACTTTCCAGTTCTTTATCCTGCAGTAACAGCCCACAGTCAAAAAATGAATTCCAGATAGTAAAAAGCTGTCTGATAAGTTCTTCAAAGGACTCTCCTTTTCCGTTTACATCAACATTGGATAAAAAATGGCCGCGGTGTTTTAAAATATGGGCAATGGCAAGATAAACCAGACGGATATCATGCGCAGAGGGATTTTCCATCAATTCCTTTCTCAGATGGTAGATCGTCGGATATTTCTGGTGGTATTCCCTGTCAGAGTAATCCCTGTCCACAAAAAGCGTATACGGGAACTCTGGCCTTGCACTATCCAGCCCTTCCTTATCTTTCCATACATAACGGCTCTCTTTCAGCCGCAGGAAGAATCCTGGATCGACCTTATTGATCTCCTCTGCAAAAAGCCCCTGCAGGTTCCGGATCCGTTCATGCTGCCGCTGAAGCCTTCTCCTCGCACAGCGGATAGCCCTTCTCTCCCCTGCGGTCTCGGCAGCCGGGAAAAGGGCGGATCCGATCGTGGATTTCCTGTTCTGTTTCAAGATATGGTAATTTGCATCTGTTACGCACCAGCCAACTGCGCCGGCACACAGGTTTAACCCTAAAAAATATTCCTGATTTCTCATAATTCCTCCTAACAAATGATTTGATGCAGATCTGCGCACACCTCACAATAGTCCTTATGTCCCATGAGCAGCATCTTGTTTTTCAATTCCTCCATGGAAGCTTCGAACTTTTGTATATCTGATTTTCTGATCCGGCAGAAAATGATATAATAATTTGTCCTCGGACTGAAATACTCTACCCCAAACCTGACAGGGATCTTGTTATTGATGAAAATCTGGTCTGCAAGATAGTCCCCAGTATCAACAAAAGCATAATGCTGATGAAAAAAAGAAAATTTTTCCAATTTCCAGAAGTTATTGGCAGTCACGGTATCGCTCCTTTCCATATGGTCTTTTATTAAAATATGTCAGATTTTTGGATTTTGGAACGTGTTTCCATACGGGAGTTTTTTTGGACACAATACTCCGCTTTTATATCAAAATGTGGGATTTTATAAAAAGAAATTTTTGATTTTTCATTGACATTCCTGAAAAGACATGATACTATATTTAATAGGAATTATATTTTTATACTCATTCATTTGATTTTAATTTTTTTTGAGTTCAAACAAGATTTTATCGAAATCACTTCTTTATGAAGGACTGCGGATGCAGTGGAAAATGCTGTAATATCGGGATCGGTATTACAGTTTTTTTTTGCATAAAAAGACAGCCGAAGCTGTCTTTTTCTGATGGTTACAACATATTTAATTCGACATTTTGGATGTAAACTCTCCTGGTATCGAATCCAGGTATCCTTTTTTGAGAAAGAGAATTTTATCTTGTCTATTTTCATTGACCATATGTATCGCTTCCATAAATATCTTGTGTGGAACATTATCCAGCAAGAAACAATACTGATCGATTTCTGGCAGGGATGAGAACCATTTCTCCCATTCCTCTGCCTGTCTTGCTGCGGTTTCTTCAATCCGGATACGATCTTTTTTCGGTACATAGACTTTAGGATCTACATACCATTTGAGTTTTCCGCAATGATAAATAAAACCAATCTGCTTGTAGTCGTTATTGACGGTAATGGCCTTATTACAGATCACGGTGCCGCCGCCAGGACAGCACATAAATAATTCGAATGGATGATCCATAGTTTCTCCTTTCTACTTTTTTGTTTATTATTTTTTTACAAATCAAACAACACCAGTTTGCCATCCTGATCGAAAATGTTGCGAGATACAGTCATTCGGAAAAATTTTTTGCCACTGGACATTTGAGCCAAAATGGTCGGGCAACCAATTTTCTCTGCCTCAGCTATAGAAAGCTCTGTAAAATGAGGGTTTTTCCAACCGTTCTGTCGGAACTTCTCTTCCATATCCGCTACAGTGATTTCCCATTTCCAACCTCGTTTCTGGCACATACGCCGTGCAGCTTTTGTAGCGGCGTTGTCTGGATGCCCGTAACGGGCTGTTTCAATTGTAATCTCTTTCCTTGTCTTGGGAATGATCTTGCCACTTTCCACCGATTGGTAATATTCCCGTATGGCAGAAGTCCTTTTTTCGTGGTATTTCCTTGAATGTTCAAATGCATCTTTTTCCAGTTGTTTTCTCTGACGGGCGGTAAGCCCATGCGGAAAAATAGTTTTATCCTGCATGTAACCGGAAATTGGATCTCGAAGCCCCCTTTTTCCTAAGAATTCTTCTAACGATAATTTTTCAGTCATAGTTTTCCTCCTATTGATTTTTGAACCGATCCATTTCGGCTACACTGATTCCGACAATACCTGCGGTTTCATCGCTGCTTGTAGCGCGGAAGTGCGCCTTTTCATGCTGTGGGAACATAAACTCCAGCATCAGGTAATTCGCTGCGTCTACAAGATACTCTGTATTACCTGTGTCTTGGTATTTCTGTACACAGCGTTCCATGGACGGCAGCGCCTGAATATTACCGGAAGCATAATTTGCTCTTGCCGGACCATATTTGTAAAAACTCTGCTCCATCCTGTTTTTCCGCAGCTCATCAAAATGGCTGCTGTACTCCTCTTTTAATTCGAATTTTCTCATGATTTTTCCTCCTTATATATTTTTCCTATATAGAATCATTTGGCAAATAAGGCAAGCATCGTAAAAGCAAATTGAGCCACCTCGTATGTTTTTTCAACATCATCTTCTATATAGAAAGAATGATTTTTCTGTTTGTGTCATAAATCCGGGCTTGTCTTATATCCCATACATAGGAATAAATGGCCCAGTTCGTAAGCAATTAAATAGTCTGTATTCTCCTGATCGAGATGAGGCGAGACGTAGATCTGAAAATTATCTTTGTGTCTCATAATGCCGCTTTCCAAAGTATCATTGGAAGCGATGCATAATGTTCCACCTAACGACCTGATAAGATCCTTTACATTTTTCGCAGGATAAAGATGAGAAATATCCTGCACTAATCTTGAGATCAGCGTTCTTGTTACCATATAGATTTCCTCCTTCTTTTATGCGAAGAAACATCAGAAAAGTTAAAAATCAATAGGGACTACAATTCCCATTTCCGTTTTTAACCTTTTTTCAGCTAACCACATCTCAAGTTTTTCTTTCGCCTCTTCGATCAGTTCCTCCTCTTTTTCCGATATCTCTATTTCAATTTTTTTGTGATTAGGGATATCGGGATCGACAAATGCAATTCCCAATTTACTGAATTCCATTTTTTCCTCCCTTCTTTTCAGCAAGGTACCCCATCCGACATAATATCGGATGAAGTATTTGAATTTTGCTGTTAGCATTTCCTGCTTACCGGTCCAGATAAATCCTGATTGGATCCTCCCCAGATTTCCATGTAAATTCGTAAACATGGTCAGGAGACTCTTTTTCCATATCATCCAGGATGCTGCCGACGAACACTCCTAAGCTGGAGTCTGCCCCGTATTCGTAATCAAGCAATTCGGCAGCTTCCTCGCTGATGAAGCCCATAGCGTAGGACTCTGCTGTTATTGCCGGGATCTCAATCGGGTAATACACCTTTTCTGGAGACAAATACTTTAAGAATCGGATAATATCTCCAGGGGTGAGCCCTTCCTCGCCGGGCCGCTCCAAAAGAATAACATCATATTTTGTAAATTGATTCTTTGGGCATTCTTTGTATATATCGCAATATTCTTTCTTACAGAAATGATCCTGTTTCACAAAATGGTGGAAAGGGAGTGATTGGCGTGATTGAAAATCCTCCATCGCAAATTCTGCTGCTTTCCTGCAGGGATAAGATGCTATAATATCGGGAATACCGATCGCCCTGATGTCGCTGCCATCGATCATAAATCCGTAATTTTCATACGGAAGATCATATTTTTTGTCCTGGCTGATTATTCTCATTATTTTTTTCCTCCTTCTCCAAATCCTCAATCGCTTTTTCATGGTAAGCGATCTGGCTAATGATTATTGCCATATCATCATTCTCACAATTTTGCAGCGCCTCAATCTGCCTTCTGTGAGATTCGATCTTTCTGTTACGGATCAATCTATTTGTCTCTTCTTCTGAATCAACAGAGAAGTCATGATTGATCAATGCTACAATCTGGATCTTGCAATTTGCTTCATGGCCGTCTCTTTCAGAAAGAGAAAACCGTGGATAAAATCCGGTCACTTCTCTGTCCAGATATTTTTCTACACAGGTATAAATCTGCCCTGTATAGCGATCCCTGAGAACAATTTCGCTCACCTTGCAAAATCCTATAAATTCACTCACTTTCATGTTTTTTCTCCTTTGCATTTTTTTCAATGATTTCTCGGATCTTTTCCGTATCTTCATAAGAAAGGATCCAATCGGTACGTCTGAAAAATTTCCGGATCAACATTTCGCTTTCTTTCAACCGAATATCACGTATTAGATCGTCTTTGGAAAGATAAAGTACATGATTGATGCATCCATCATGTTTTTCCTGGAAATCATGTTCGATGGAAAACTTAGCTTCGTATCTTTCCGGGAATCCTTTGGGGCAACAGGTAATATACTTTCTGCCGATGGAAAGCACTTTCCATTCCTGAACCCTTTTTTCCTGAGGAGGACAACGAAGAGCAGCGTTTCCGACCAGGTAGACCCAAACAGTCTGGCCTTTGTAGAAATCTTTTTTCTCCATGTTTTTTCTCCTTTATTTTTTTTATGTTCTTGATTTTTTTTCTGCTATACCATCAGTTTTCACTCCTTTCTTCTCAAAATTTTGATTCATAAATTAAATGTCAGATATTATGTCCGTATAAAAAATCTCATATAGAATATGTCAGACGGAAAAATTCTTTGACGTGTTTCCATACGGGAGAAAAAAATAACCAGGAGTTAATCTCCTGGTCATTTCTCTAAAAAAAAAGACAGCCGGAGCTGTCTTTTAAATGAGCTTTTGCCCTCCTGAAAACAAGAAAATGTTAATACTGCTCGTTTTTCCGCAGCTTTTCAATTTTCTGTTTCTTCAGATTAGGGTGTTTCCGCTTTATGCGGGGGACATATTTTCCGCATTTCTGGCAGTAGCCGCGATGATCCGCATCGCGCCCCTTACTGCACTGGCCTGCGCATATGTAGTACAGGCACGGCTCAATTCGATCTCTTGCCATGTTTTTTTCCTCCTTAAGTTATTTATGCAAATTTAAGCTGTCCATTCTCTTCTGTTCCAATAATAAGGTTCGGGACACGCTCTCCTACCTTCAGGTATCCACAATTCGCTTCCACCAAAACCTTTGCCATGATCGGAACAACGCTGTTCCCGATACGGGCTACCTGTTTGGAAATTGGGTATTTCTTCCATCGGTAATCCCGGTCAATGATGTAGTCTGCCGGGAATCCCTGACCAAGCTTAAGCTCCTCTGGAGTCAACATACGCAGATAAATATCCAAAAGCGCATATTGATTTCCCAGAATAGTGATCAGCGCAAAACGGTCTTTTGTTACAATAGTATGAAGTGGATCCTTGATAGATTGCCCGGTACCGCTTCCATAGTATTCCATGATGAAATTGCTTACCCAGGTACATTTCCGGGCGGTTTCTTCATCCACGCCAGCTGATTTGAGCATTTCACATGGAACCATCGCAACAGAAACCTGCCCAAAGTGGCCAGGACTTGTTGTAATCGTATGTATCGGTTCTGTCATAGCCTGCCCGGTGCCCGACTTGTAAAACTTTGTTAGGAATGCAGAGACAAGGGCATACCGGTTGCTTGTGTCAATGGTCTGGATTGGATCCGTAACCTTCTGCCCGCGAACCTCACTGCGCCTTGTTTCAGAATGGTACTGAACTATAATCGGTGTTATCAGACGATTGTGGTCCACGGTCGTAATTGTATGAAGCGGCTCATTTATCCCGCTGCCGGCTCCCTTATAGTTTCCACCATATGATTTATCAATGAACGGGGTAAGGATAGGGGATACAATACCATATCCGTGCTTTGATGTGATCGTCGTCAGCGGATCATGGATGCTCTGTCCGCGGAAGTTGCTACCGCCGTGATTTACCTGGACAATGAAGGGCTCTGGATTATTTAGGACGAATTTCTCAATTCCCCTGGCGATCCGGTTCATGGTCTTGTCTGCCAGTGGCTTTTTCCTTCCAAAGATGGACTGTCCCAAGTTGCCAAAATTCAGGTATTTGTAAATCGGTTCCCATGGCTTCAGCCCTCCGACGCCGCCCTTACTGTGGGTAGGTTTCGGCCAGACGATCGGTCGTCCGTCCCGGCGGAAGACCGCATACCAACGTTTCCTTGTTGTCGGCGCGCCGTAGTCAGCTGCCACAAGTTCCCTGCTCTCAAAAACATATCCAAGGCTTTGCATCGCAGTGATGAATTTTTTGTAGTCTTCGCCCTGGCGTTCTTTGATGGGATACCCATTTTCGTCCAGTGGCCCCCACAGCTGGATTTCTTCTACATTCTCCATGATGATGACATCAGGGAGGATCTGTCTTGCGTGTTTGAAGACAGCCCAGGGCAGGATTCGGAGCCCCTTCTCGCGGGGTTTTCTCCCTTTGGCTTTGGAATGTGACGTACAGTCTGGCGACATCCAGGCCAAGGCTACATGTCTGCCTTTGATATATTTCTGCAGGTCTACCTTGAAGATATCCTCCGTCAGATGCAGGGTTTTCGGGTGGTTCGTCTGGTGCATCAAAATAGCGTCCGAATCGTGATTGATCGCAATGTCAACCGGTCGTCCTAATGCCATCTCAATTCCTACTGATGCCCCGCCGCCACCAGCAAAGCCGTCAATGATCAGGTTTTTCTCCATTATTTTTTCCTCCTTTTGATGTGAGATACCCGTCTTCTTTTGCAGCCTCCAGGTCATCCAGGAATTTCTGGATATCCTGTACAGATCCGATGGAAAACTTTTCTGTATCCTTGAATGCAAAATCGCATACGGGAAGAATATTTCCATCCGAAGACAGGTATAATTCTCCAAAATAAAACGTGTCTTCAAATGACTCAAATGGTGCATCATAAAAGTTTTCTTTTTGATACACGCGATATCCATTTTCTTTGAAGTAGCTTTTATTGTCTGCTGCTCTTCCGATCAAGAAAACAGGATATTTTTTGAAGTCCGTTTCTTTTTGCGATGAATAATAAGGCAATCTTTTTATCCATTCCTTATTTTCATGCGGAATATCTTCGTGAAAGGCGTCTTTGGATAAAGAGATATTGGTATACTCATTTCCGTAGTCAAAACAAGAGCAATATCCAACCCAAAGCAGATAGCATTCCACGAAGTCGTTCGTCATTTGTTTCCCGTTTGTTGCAATAAAAATATTATAGACGGGGATTTCTTTCTCTTTTACATAATCAAGCGCTTTCTTCATAAGCGGGACGTTCAGAGAAGGTTCTCCACCTGTGAAGGTTATGGTGTTGATACTTTCTGTAACATCCATCATTTTTTTGAATGTCTCAAAATCCATATCGACATTCTGCGTTTTTCCTCGCATACAGTGCATGCAAGACATATTACATCTTCGTGTAACTTCCACACACAACTGATCTACAGCTATTTTTTTCATAGAATTCTCCTTTCTTGCTGGATTATTTTCCAACGGGTTTGTCCTAAAGCTCATTTTTTCTCCTTTCTTCCCAAATTAAAGTTTCATAAACAATATGTGTTTTCGATCAGTTGCATAAAAAAAAGACAGCTGATGCTGTCTTTTCTAACCTGCTAAGAAAGCCTGTGCGTGAAATTGTTATAACGCTGGTCTATTACTATTACAGACTGGTCGTTCTTTACAAATTCTGAAAAGTCTTTTCCCGAGTCTGGTCCGGAAGAAACCGCAATGATGTGATAACTTCCATAGACCCCTTTATGTAAAAGCGTTTCCTTGATCTCTTCGAAAAACTTCTCCGCCTGTACCGGATCCTGTTCCAATATAAATATCTCAGTGGAGTTGGTAACACCGCTGCTGTCTGTCATGATTTCAGCTGGCGTGAGAGTTTCATCATATTTTTCACCAAGGACAGTGTTAAATACTGTAGATACCGCAGCAGTTTCCGGAACAGCTTTCTGGAGGATTTCCAGTAGGCTTTTTTCGTAATCCTCTTTTACCAGATAACCATAGAAATTATCTTCATAACCAGAATCTCCGATACATAACTCGTAATCTTCCGGTACCCCTTCCGCGGTAAACCAAAAAGTAGTGTTCATGTTATTGATCTTGTTTTCGGGCCGGCAGTCTGTGATCGTAAACTCATAAGAAGGGTATTTCCGGGAAAGATACTCCAGTGCCTCATCATACTGGACCAGGATCTCTTCCTGCCAGCTGTAAAACTTCCCTTCATCGATCCTTTCTTCGTCCACAGATATGGATTTTAACAGGTCGATCTTTTCCTGGGTGTGTGTGGTCTCATTTTCTTCCGGTGTACCGGAACATCCTGCCAGGCAGCAGGACACAGCAAGTATGTATAACCATTTAATTTTCATGTTTCCCCCTCTCCGGCGTGGTTCTGCAGCAACTGCAGGAACCAGAGCCTGTTTTCTTCCCTATCCGCGGGGCTGTTGCCGCATAAGATCTGATAGCCCGTATTGGTATACAGATACCCTTCCTGATCTAAAAACAGAAGATAAAGTTCAGCCCCATTCTCCGAATAGACCGAAATCCGGTATTTTTCCTTTAAATTTTTGACTGGTTTTCTGGAAAAAGAAACCCCATATAAAGTAAGGATATCCCAAAATTCTGAATACTCCTCTTCATTTAAAGCAAATGATGTCCCTTCCACAAAGTTGTTTTCTGTGATCTCGTTGATTTCTGCGCGTTCTGCTTCGTCCATCAGGCATAAATATTTATCGCCGGGGGCCCTGTCCAGCATACTATGATCAAAGCCCGCAGAAGCCTCTATGTCCTTCAGCCAGTTGGCCAGAGCATCGTTTTCCGTATAAACACGCCCTTCTTTCGAATATACAGAATGATCTGCACAGACAGTCCATTCTGTAGTATACTTCTCCTCTATGAGCCGGATCCGGTAAAAAGGTTTGGCTAACATTTTGCCGGGTTCTGTCAGCAGATCAGGCAAAAACTGATTAAATTCCTTGACCATATTTGCAGATAATCTGATCTCCAATGGATTCCGGTACTGCTCTCTATCCATGTCTTCGATCATGATCTCTCCAATGGAATCCGGATATTCCTGGCTGGATATCTGACCAGATATCTGACTGGAAGCCGATTTTATCTCCGTGTTCTGATAGATGCAATAATCTGTGATAAGGAGCGCCAGAAGACAGATCCCTACGACTAATATTTTTTCCATATCCTGCCTCCCTGACTATTCTTCGATAACCGTTATGTTCGAAACAGAAATCTCATATGCGGTACGCTGTTCTTTTATGGTACCGTCTTCGTGTTTTTTGAAATAATTTCTGCTTTGGATGCGTCCATCCACCCTGAGCCTGCTTCCAATTTTTAAATCGGCTACGAACTGCGCATTCCTTCCCCAGCAGATGCAGGGGATATAATCGGAATTCCTATATGGGCGGTTCACGGCAAGGATGATATCGGTTATTTCCCGGCCAAGCGGGGTTTTCCGGTAGACCGGATATTTGCATATGAAGCCATCCAGATGGATCGCATTGTACGGGATGGCGTCTGCATTTGTCTCTGCAAAGGCACAGGATCTTACAAAGACGTATAAAAGCAGACGGTTCCTGCCATCTTCCAATTTATTAAACGAACGGAACTGTCCTTTTACGGTAATGTACTCCCCGATGTAATCTTCGTTGACATCGATGAGGCGTTCTGAGATCAGGACTACGATCGTGTCAGCTGTGTCGCTGATCCTTTTAACAAGAAGATCCATATAGTAGAATTTTTCACCATAGACCTCATGGCTGAAGGTGAATCCGGAATTGATCATTCCTGTTATTGTTACGCGGTTGCTTTCAATTATTTTTTCTGACATAGTATTTCAGCCTCCTTTTTTCTTTTGAAAACGGAATTATAATTTTCTCAACGCTCAAACATACTCCACGTTACTAATATTATGTCAGATATTATTTATTTTTGTGTTTTCTCATACGGGAGCTGGTTTTTGAATGTTTTCCGTAAAAAAAGAAGGCAGTCGAAGCCGCCTTATAGAAAAGCATTTATTATTTTTTTATTAAATTAGGATTTTGGAAAATGTTGCCGATTATTTTCAGGGGAGTATCTACAAAGACTACCTGTTCATCCTCTGTCACAGGGTCGAACGCGATAATCCGATATGGTTCATATTCCATTTGTATCACATATGGATTTTCCATATAGTCATACATTACGATATCGCCTGTAAACACTGGTTTCCCATTATCATCATTTCGGCTGATACCATACGATAAGGTGTTTTTACGGATCTTGATGAGTGGCGCACTGACAATCTGCCCTTCCGACATGAATGGTTCCGCAAGGATCCGGATATCGTCCTCTCCTATATAGAAAGCAGCTCCGAAGACCATGTTGCCGGATTCTTTGTCCAGTCCGCGATTCATAACAGACGGGACAAGATACTCGTAGTTATTATCTGAATATTTTCTGTCACAAATTTCATCCAATAGTATATTCGCTACAATATGGAGCGCTTCTTTATTGTCAATCTGGTAGTTATATTTTTTCCGGAAAGACAAAATATATGGATCAAGGCATCTGGGAAATTTGCCCTCCTCGGTGTTTCGATATTCATCATAAAACTGCTCCAGCTCTTCTGTGGTGTTGTCCTTGAACAATTCTTTATCTTTTAGTTTTGTCATACATATCCCTCCGTAAGATATTTGCTTATGCATGTTTTTATAATAGCATTAAAGCCGGATTTTTTCCAGATACTTGTTTTATACAGAAGATCTTTTATGCGCATGCAATAGAACATATGTTTTTCCTTGTGAGAAAGCAAGAATCATGGTAATGTATTGTGTAGTTTGTACAAAGGAGAAAATTATGAGAAAACTTGTTTTTTCGATCGAAGATAACGGTCCGATGCTGGAAATCGGCAGAGAATACCAGGTAACAGAATATTCTGGGGTAAATTATTATTATCTACTGGAAAATTCTTACGGGATGAGTTCCCCTATCCCGGCCAACCGTAGGCTAAAATGCCGCGCGGGAAGACTTGTGGAACTGACAACCATGAATCAGTCTAATATAGCGGTTTTGGAATTCGATGAACCAGATCCAGACAAATAAGGAGGCTCCCGCCTCCCTATTTTTGTGCGCTTCTTAGCATACAGAATAATAATTCCGACATGGAACGTTTCCTTCTTCCTTGGTGGCAGGGAAGAATGGTTTTAAGATTACAGTTGATTTTCGTATTTAATTCTGTTGGATGTTCGAACTCTTCATGAACATCGCTTCCGTATGGAACAGGCACCATAATTCCAAAATTGTCTGCAGAAGACTCTGGATTACACTCACGGATATGTCTTTGCAGCTTTCCGCTGTTAATATCTGGCAAAATATCCTTATAACACTGCATTGTGGTTATAAGATAGTTTTTTTCTCCGAGAAAATTAAGACCATTTCCGGAATATACATCTTCCCTGCAGGATTTAATCTCATAGCAAATAAAAATTCCCTTTTCAATATCGCTGATATGGATAGTACCTGCCGGGACAAATTGTATAAAGTCTATTCTTTTTATATATATAGTGCCGTGATCAATACTGACTTCCCTGGCCCAGTATTTTCCCGGTCCCGAAAATCGGGAACAAATCAGAATTTTTTCCAAAAAAGCCGTTGTTTCTTTTCTGTTCATGTTTTTCCTCAAATGACCGGAAACCAATCTTCCTGCACCGGACGTAACCGTCCTTTTGGGATACATTCCTTCAATGCAGAATTCACTGCCAGAGCCATGTCGATGATATAAAAGTCTTCTCCATTTTGCATGATATCCACAGACCACTGCCCTTCCAGATTAACTTGCGGGAGCATTTTTTTCATATGTTCCACAACTGTATTTCTGGATTTTTCGTAACGGGACATGAGAACTTTTTCATGCATAAGGAAAATTTCATAGTCATGGATGTTATGAGGACTGTCTGCGTCCTCTCTGTGGCCAAAACGTTCCTTCATTATAGCAGGATCCCAGTATGGCGCGATGCCAAGGACCTCATCCGTATCGAAATCTACAAACAGACGGTATTCTGTACGCAGCGGAAGTCCCTGATAAATGCAGGGATTCCCTTCCGGATCTGGAATATACTCTCTCACCACCCACTCATTTGTCGTGGACATACCATATATGGAAGGTTTGGATAGTGGCCCTGCAGCGATACATGCCTGATTCTGGATGAACAGAAGATATTCCCCCAGTTCCCGTACTTCTTTCTCGCCGTGGACATAAGCATTACGGAAATTGAATTTGGAAGAATACGTTCCGGTTTTCACGAAATACTGCTGGAAAGGATCCAGGCGGAAGGCCTTCATGCAGTAATCATCTACAATACGCATTGTTGTTTTGGTCAGTGACGCATATTCCAACCTTGTCAGCTGTAGGATTGGAAGGGGAACTTTAAGGATTTTTGTTGCAGGTAACTTAAAGAAATTCTGCCCTTCCACAGCCTCTACAAGTGCAGGGAACCAGTACCCCATGGAGTTAGGGTTCATGCCGAGAATATCATAAGTGATCGGATCCAGATCTAGGATATCCAGTCCCTGACGGAACATATGGTAACTTAACTCTCTTTCCTTTGCAGTTTCTCCTTCCTTGTATTTTTGGTACATGCTCAAAAGAGCTATGTATGCCGGCTCCTTAATATCCCGCTGCACCAGATTCCCGGTAAGCTGGGGACGGAGATTTTGGGGAAGCGAATAAATTTTTTCCTTGCTGACTGGTTCAGGTATTTCTATATGAGAGAAACCATAAACATCTGTCATATGGTTTTTATAAGAATAAACCTTTGATTCTGACAAAAGTTCTGCTACGATCCGATCAATAAGATTAGATATTTTCTCTTCATCAATATTCTGTATATCATACGGGACATCTTTTTTCACAGATTTACGGTTTGCATCGAATAGATTGCCTGTATCCACAAGGGAATTTTTCTCATACGCCTTTTCGAACTCCTCAAGCGCCCCTGGTACTGTTTGCAGAATCTGGGCAATTTCTTCCCGAGAAAGATCGTTTTTTCCTTTTTCCGGTATCAGTTTCTTTATGATAGAAATATCAAACATCAGGAACCCTCCTTATCCTCAAAATCAACGCATCCGAAGGAATACGGCGTTTCTGCGCCATAATATTCACTGTATTCGTTTGTACAAATGTAAGATGGTTCTCCAGCCTGCTCCCACTCAGCACCGGATCTTTGATGGTGCCTGCAGTTACAACAATTATCTGCATTTTCGATTTTCAGATTTTTATATGGATATTTTGGCATTATCTTCACCCTCTTTCTGCTACTTTGCATCGAGCAGTTTTTTCTCTTTTGATATGGCCGTGCCGACACGAGATAGGGAGGCATTGCAGAAAGAAATATTAACATCCAAGCCTAAAGCTGCAGCAATTTCAGAAATCTTTTTTAATGAGAAATTATAATCTCCCTGTTCCCATCGAGATACTAAAGATGGAGATGCTTTAATATATTCTGCAAAATCAGATTGATTCATCCCCCGTTTTATGCGCTCTTTCGTAATGGCTACAGATGTTTGCGACATTAGTTTAGATAGCAAGACATCGGAAGGATCGAGAAAATCCTCAAATAAATTAAATAAGTCATTGCTGGTATTATATTCTTTATCACTCATCACACTTATTATTTTTGCCTCCTTCTTTTTTGGCGGCAATCAGTTTCAAAAGATCAACTACTGACTTACCTATGTAGATCCGCATAATATGTCTTCAAAAATATTCCGGAAACGTTTCATCAAACCATTTGTATATGCACCCCACACCCGTTCCCGGCGTGAAACCGTGCCATCCTTTCTCTATGCATCCGTTTTCCGCATTGACAGGAATCTTCCGAAATTCCTTCCATAAACGATTTGCGGATTCCGGCAGATAATAGATGATCAGCGTCTCTTCCGAATTCTGGAATAATGGCAGCAGGATCCTTGAGAACACGATCTCCCAATCTCCGCCAGCCAGTCCGCATCCAAGATAAGCAGGGATTGCGATAGTTATGCGGCTGGAGGGTGAAATTTCTTTTCTTAACAGAATCTTTCTTCTGAGATCCTGAAAGCTCTTGAAAAGAAATTTATATTCTGTATCCAATTTTTTACCTGTTGGGATGTTTTCACCAAACAGATTTGCTATGTAACGTCCTTCTTTATCTTTTCGAGGAAGCAGCAGGCACGACCCAAGCAGGTACAGGCCTTCTTCCTTACAGAGATATTTGTATTTCAAGAAACTTTTATTTGTCAGCATCCGGCTTCTGATCTGTTTTGCGATTCCTGCGCCCATAACACCCGTACAATTGACCTGGTGTGCAATGATAAGGGCATTCGATCTTAGCACATCTCCAGATTTTTCAATGATCATGAACAAACTCCTTTTCTGCTTTTCCTCAAACGGAAAGAAAAAGCAACACAAATTTTACAACAACTGCTATCCCGAAAAGACCCCAACTAGCCGATAACAAATATTCGTATATTTTTCCGGAAGAAGATATCTCCGGTACTTCCTTTGTGACGTCGAACTTTGGCAATTCTTTTCTCTTCTTCATAAGAAAACCCCGATCAGACTCTGGAAAATGTAATCCACCACTGCTATGCCCCCAGCCATTACAACAGATGCTGTTAGAACGACCGCTGTTTTTTTTGCGACTGTTTTTTTCGTCGGCCATGAAATTTTATTCCATTCTGTTCTTAAATCTCTAATCTTTGTATTCATAATCTTTTTCCTTTCTATTAATTACTTTCGACATGGAACTTTATTCCTTGCATACGATAATTTTGATGCTTCTGATACTTTTTTTTCATAGCATGAATGTCTTTACTGCGGAAATGACACCAAAATCTATATCCGTCCTCAGTCTCTGCGCACACTCCGATATCCAATACATCCCCGCTGAATATAGCATGTTTCGGCGTAATATCCCGGCAGTGTCCAAGCACAGTGACTTTTTTCATTTCACACATCTGAGCCATCTCCCACGGATCTGATGAAAGCCACGCATTCCACATTTCTTTTTCTCCGATTTCATCACGGTGCATCGGATTCTGGATAGCTTCGATTATTTTCCCTGCCGCTATATTGTATTTTTCAATAATTTCATCTTCTGTCATAGGGATCAGGAATATCGATCTCGAATCAATTTTTTTCTCATCTCCTCCCTGCCTCCACATTTCTACAGTCACAAAGGATGGATTTACATTCTTTACATATGCAGTAAAACCAGAAAAACTATTCTCATATTCGGTTCCATTTATTTTCTGCCCTGCTTTTAAATGTTTATATGTTACTTTTCTGCTTTCTTCCATATTTTTCCTCACTCTTTCGAAACGTTACAGCATAGGAAGCAATGGCGGCATATTGCCCGTATGATATACAGATTCCAATTGTGGTGCCATCCATTCCCCTATCGTTTTTCCGTCCGGCAATACTATATCGTAGAAAAATTCACGTTCTATTGTGCTGATACCGCTTTCCACAGCTTCCAATTTAGCTTTGATGATCAAATACAAAGCTCTCCATTTGCTTCTGCATGCCTGCTCCCACGCGGCATACGCCTGTTCTTCTGTCCTCTTATTTCTACGTTCTGGTGTGTACCAGAACTTTGTGTCCTGCTTATCCGGCAACGGAAGAACAAAACGAATTTGCCTATCGGAAAGCGAAAATCCAATAACCGCTATATTTTCTTTATATCCAGAAACAAATTGTCCTGCCCCCGCTTTTCGTATCAGCTCTTCAATGTCGGCTTTTGATTTTGCTACAGAAACACTCGTCTTTTCTGCGTATGCCATATCATTCACCTGCCTTTCCGATATTTTTACAAATAATATTCTGCGCCAACCTTAATGCAAGAAAAAATTATGAGAATAGCAAACCCTATGCCAATCCCCATTACACGTTCTTTTTCCAAAGCCAGCCCCAGAATGAAGCATCCCAGTAAAAAAACTATACTGCCAAAGAACAGTACAAGAAAAATGATATCATTCATAAACTCCCCTTTTCTACAATGCATGCGACATGTATAAAATAGCGATTATGGAAACGAGCATTCCGACCATAAAAATGATTATGAAAACGTCATTACTTTTCTTGAAGCCTCACACGACTAAAGTCGCGTGCTTCCTATTGCCGCCTGACGGCGGTTCCCCTTTAGGGGGATCGGACTACCTTTCCACCATACGGCATGCACTCAGCTGACTGCCGGCATCAAGCCGCCAACACCGCATGCATGCTAATCAACGTGGATAAGGTGCAGGTGCTTCTCCTGGCGCATGCAGGGACTTTTGCCTCCATGGCCAACCTCTCCGTCTCCGGCAAGGATTTTAAGATCTCACGGATATAATATCTTGCCCCTATATTGTAGGATGCAGATAGATCACAGTTGTATGTTTTACCGTTTTGGAACTTACAAAGCCCGTAGGTGCTGAAGCCGCCATCCTTGCCACGGAGTACGCGCCCGCTGCCATCATAGGCAAGGCGGGATGTGTTCCAGGCGCAGATACGGCTGATACGCATTCCCAGCCGGTGGGCCTTGTTTGTTACGATAGACTGCACTTCCTGGCTGCGCCAGAGTTTAAGTCTCTGCTTTTTGGAACCGCGGGCTCTGCCGTTCTTATCCAAATGCTCAAAAACAATGATGTCAGCGCTATAAAGGACTGCTATATCCAGAATGAAGTTTGCAGTTTTCACAGCAATGTCGTGGTTGATCCCTTTCGCTTTGGCCCAAAGTACCGGTGTTTTGCGGTTGCCATGCTGCTGTGCCTTTTTGATACGGTTGATGCCATGTGTCAGATGGTCTGTTTCTTTGGGAAGCTTACAGAAATGCCTCCCAAGAATAGTGCCATCCGGACGCATTACAGAAACCGTAGCGGCGGTGTTGATGCCAAGGTCTACAGCAACAATAGTCCGATCATATATACATGTGTCAGTAAGTTTGACTTTTTCCTCAAACGGGAAATCCAGAAACCACTCTTTGCCGCGTTTCTGGAGTGTAGGGGCACATTGCCTGCGGTTCCGGCAGTGTCTGTGGATATAATCCATATCGGACTTCCTGAGACTTACGGTGATCCAGTCCCACGTATTACGGACATAAACTTTGATCTGAGCCGTATAATCGCTAAGCTGGTTATACATTCCTGTCCGGTACATGGACGGAAATACATACCCCGCTTTTGGACGGGATGGCTCCTTTCCGACAGGATCTTTGATCCAGTTGCCGAGGTTGCTCTTATAAGACGATACCTTACCAATGGCCTCGCTGATGGCACTGCGGCGCATATAACTTGGCATCTTATAAAACTTCGCATCAAAATCATCATATACCGGGTTGGGATTACATTTCGTGGCGTGGATAAGCGTTTCGGTATATGTGAGCCTGTTCACGCCTTTCAGTGCAGCGATATCCTTCCAGTTATCCAGGCAGACAGCGATAAGGTAATCTACGGCATGCCGGTATATGGCAACAGTATCTTTGAATATTTTGTTATAATGCTTGATCTTAACGCTATAGGCCGTGTATACCTGCATAACGGAGACCTCCTTTTTGTCCCTACGTGTATCGTAATTTCATGCAATGTCGCCTAACTCACGACTAAAGTCACGAGCGTGCGTCGTCAAAATCGTCATCATCTGTACTAAGCTGCTCTTCTCGAAGAATATCATTTAACAATTCTTTTTCTGATTTATCAAAAATACTAGAAGCATCCTGAAACATAAAATCGTCCAATAAATCGTCCAAAACGCTCATTCTCTCAACCTCTCTGAATTTTTTAAAAAACAAACATTCCTGTTACTCCCGTCTTTCTCAGCCTCAATTCTGGATATGCTAAAACAAAGATTGCTGTTGATTCTGTTCTGGCTCAAAATTCATCCAAAGGACTTCCTTTCTGGGTCCTACGGCCATGTTATATGCCGGATGAGTTTCCTTATACCACCCGTTTAGTTTTTTGTTGTACAAAGCAGAGTCATATCCGCTTATGACTACAGGACCGGGATGGTCCGCCAGAACTTCCAGAAGCTCCTCATGCTGCTCATTATCCATTTCACAACGGTATTGTTTCCGGCTCCTGGTTTGGAGTACATACGGCGGATCACAATAGATCAAAACATCTTTGTTACAGAAGCGCTTTATCAGATCGACTGCATCCATGTGTTCGATCTGAACGTTTTTAAGCCTATCTGCGGCTTCCATGATCTTTTCTGGAAACGTATTCCAGTCACGCACTGCATAAGCCCTCTCGCGCCCATTTACGTCATTTTTCCACCCGACCTTTTCCCCGGTCGTCCGGAACCCATGACCCTGGTTTAACCGGATACAGAAATTCATGGCCTTTTCAAATGGATCATCTGCTTCTTCATATGCCTGATCGTAAACCTTTCTGGCATAAGGAGTAAAATACAGCTCTCTTGCCAGCCGTTCCGGATCGCGGCGGATACACTCGAAAAAGTTTATCACTTCGTCATCCAGATCATTGACAGTCTCTATATTACTTTTTTGTTTATTAAAAAGCACCGCTCCACTACCAAAGAAAGGCTCCAGATAACTATGATGATCTGGGAAATGACTGATGATCCATGGAGCCAAACGCCACTTAGCGCCGGGGTATTTTAGCAAAGCATTCACGCACCGTCCCTTACCTTTCCGATTGCACAATTTCGTTCCCGCAGCCGGGGCAATACTTATATTCCTGCCCGCTGTCCAGTTCTTGTCCGCATTCAGGACAATAATTATAATCTTGCGAAATGGTTGTAGTGGTAACTTTCGGATCATTATACGAATCGCTGGGAGTGAAAATTGTCATTAGAATAAAAAGGACAAACATAGCTGTCCAAATTAAAAGTATTACCACTTCATGTACATCCATAATGAAACAGACGATTATTCCTATCATTCCGATGATAAAAACGGTCATACAGATAGTTGTAATGATTAATGAAAGATCAGACATAATCCACCTTCTTTCTCACGACACAAAACTGGAGTAACTGTACTGCTGTGTCTGCGCTTCAATCTGTTGGATGGTTTCTGTAATAACACCTACAATGATAACCAATGAAGTCCCGCTGATCACTGCCCCCATAGAAAGCAGGTTCCCGAAAATTGTAGGGATCACTACGATCAGGATAAGGGCGAAGGACCCGATCACTGTGACGTTGTTGATGATCTTTGCAATATATAATTCCGTCGGTTTTCCCTGACGGATACCAGGGATACACCCGCCCTGTTTCTTCATATTATCTGCCATTTCCATTGGGTTCAGGATAATGGAGATATAGAAGACGGAAAAGAAACAGATCAGCGCCACATAGACCAGAAGCCCTATGGTATATTCCGGGTGTGTTTTATTAAACCACTGATTCTGGTTCAGAGAATTCAGGATAAAAGCGCTTACCCCGCTTCCATATCCTTTTCCTGCAAAAGAAGCTACCAGCTGCGGAATGGAAAAGATTGAGGAAGCAAAGATCACAGGCGCGACATTCCCTGCATTCAGTTTGATCGGAATGAAAGACCTTGCCGCAGAAAACTTCATTCCACGCATTTTCTGGGAATACTGGACCGGGATCTTATGTACAGCCTCATTCAGTATCACGACAAAGACAGATGTTGCCAGGACAACTCCGGCTATGCCTACGCCTTTTCCGAATCCTGCAGCGTTCAGCTTTTCTGCCGTAAGATTCTCAATCATGGTATACGCCGCAGAAGGGAACCCGGAAAGAATATTAACTGCGAGGATAAGGGAAATGCCGTTTCCAATTCCTTTTTTCTTGATCATTTCACCCATAAACACAAGGATCCCGCATCCCGCTGTCAGGAAAATGACAATGATGCATTCACGAAGGATAAAGATTCCGGAAAGGATCCCCATTCGGTTAAACCCGACCGCCATCGCGATACTTTCCGCAAAAGCCAGCCCTATAGATGTAATAATGGTGATCTTCTCCATCTTTTTCCGTCCATACTCCCCATCCTTACGGATTTCTTCGAGTGCAGGGATCACTACGCCCAGGAGCTGGATGATGATGGATGCCGTGATATATGGGGTGATACCAAGCGCAAACAGGGACATTCTCTCAAAAGACCCGCCAGAAAAAGCAGACAGGATATTAAAAGTCCCGTTTGTATTCTCCTCAAACCAGCTTTTAAAATATTCTGCATCAATACCCGGTATTGGGATATGGGCTCCCAGACGTACTAATATCAGCAGCCCAAGTGTAAATAAGAGCTTTTTCCGCAGATCTTTTATGCGGAAAGCTGTCCGGATAGTGTTCAACATAAAAGTACCTCCTTATAGATATTCTATATACAATATGTCAGAAATTATTTTTTTTAGCTGTTTTCTATACGGGAGCTTTTTCCGTATATTCCCGTATAAAAAAAGAAAGGCAGTCTCTGCTGCCTTTCCCAAAATAATAAGAATAAAAAATCAACCCCTGATGTCACCTACAGAGACGAATTCTTCATCCCCGGACCACTTAAGAAGATCTCGGATTTCATCATCAGAAACTTCAAGTCCTTTGGCAATCCGATTCCTAAGATACTCTGAAAAGACAACATCGCTGTTTTTGAGATAATCCTCTTTGATTGAGGCAAGTTTTTTTGCCTGTTCCTTTTCCGCTTCCCTGAACGCTTCAGAAAGGGCTTCGGCGTGATCCGATGATAAGCCATCAAAGATACGGCAGATAGGGGGTAGTCCCTGATACATATCAGCTCCCATTCCTTTAGAGCGGAAAAGACGGAAAAGCGAGGTATCATGATTCTTCGCCTTTTCTGTTATCTCATCCAAAATTTTGTACATCGCAACGATGCACTTCTGTTCTTTTGTCATGGCCTATCCTCCTATTAGCCCATATAGACAACATGGCCTATATAGTATTTTCTTCCTGCTTCTGCCATCCGGATAAAATCATCTTCTGCATAGAAACAGGAATTAAAATATACGGCGTTACTGTAGTTGTCGATGATCAGGCTCTTAAGTGTACTGACCTTATCTGTTGAGAACTCATCCAAGGTGATTGATTCTGCAACCGCCTTCATTTCATCAAACCGTTTTTTGAAGAAATTTCTACGGGCATTCCGGTTAAAGATGATCCACGGGATTTCCTCTCCATCATCTTTTTCTTCCATACCGGTTTCTGCCCCATATTTTTCCCAACTTTCAAGGTAATCCTTGACCTTATCATCCTCGTATTCCGCGTCCTCGAAATAATCTGCCTCGACGCCTACCAGACTATAAAAGTCAGATTCGTCCATAAATCCAACATTGTTGATCTCGGTTGTTACTTCGTAGATATATCCTCTCATTGTATTTCCTCCTATCCATTGACGGGTTTCTCATCGTTAAACCAATGAAGATGTACTTCCTCTTCTTTGACATCAGGGATCCTGATGACTGCCATTGTAGAATACGGACAGTCCGGACATTCAACGATTTTGATATCCCAGTTCGGCATCGGATCTTCTTCCGGCATTCTGCCGTCTATTCCGACCTTAGAAATACCGACCGCCCAGCATCCATTGAGGTACTGCCCTGTTACCATAAGTTTCCCCTTTTCTCCGCAGTCTACAATACAGCGGATGGGTCTTCCGGATCCGCAGTTATCGTAATCTTCACCGGTGAGGTTGTATTCCCCAAGGGTATCATCGCCGTATCCGCTGAAATGAAGTTCCACAAAAGATTCCGAAACTTCAGGATCATCCTGAAAAGCACCGATCGCTCTTGATAAACGCTCCATGCACTCCGTATCTTTGTTCATTTTTGCACCATCATATGAAGTCTCCAGATACTCCAGGATCCTGTTGGAGGGCGATGATGTGTTTCCTTCCGGATCGTCAGCATATTTGTAACAAGGATGCTCGACCCGCATCATGCATTCGTCCATCCATACGGAAAAAATTTTTGAGACATAAGGTTTGTCCGTCATATGTCCATTAGAAAAATGTATTGCCCCATCCTTATCTGTGATCAGGAAGATGGTAATCCATTTTTCACTTAACGGATCCGGACGAACCTCGATGAAACAGTATCCCTTTGTGTACAGTTTGTTGACAAACTGCATATTCTGGGATGATACTTTGGTCTGCATCTGCCCGAAAAGCCAGTCGCTTATTTCCTCAAGACAGGAAAACTCCTTTTCCTGAAAGCTGTAATGAGTATCATTCCAGTATTCTCTGTATTTAACTTTATACATAAATTTTCCTCCTATTCTTTATATGGTTCCGGCTGATAAAATTTCTGCCATGCGATCACGCGGCTACCATAAAAAGCGCTGTCGTGATGCCATGTCTCATATTCACGGCCATTCGGTGTGTCCACAACAAAATGGTTTATCTTTCCTGCGTAATCGCAAACGAAAGGTTTTGATATGGAACCATCGCTTTTCCTGCAGACCGCCCAATATTTTCCTGGAGATGCCGGCAGCTTTTTCGCTACCGGTATCCATCTTCTTTTAAATAAAAACATATGATTTTCTCCCTTCAGACTACAGAAAGATTGCCATTATACAGCTCATATTCCAAACCGCAAACCGAAAACCGTATGTAATTCCAGTCGGTTGAGACATATATGGGCTCTCTTATTTCTGTACCTGTTATTCTGATCTTGCCATGTCGGTTGATCTGACAGATTGGTACATCCCTTATGATTGCAATTTTTTCCTCTGCGAAACCATAAAGGCGGTAAAGGAGCTTTTTACAGTATTCATCGTCCAGAAATCTTGATAAAGCTGACCTTGAGAGTTCCTTGTACCTTTCCACCGGACACCTTCCGTAGGCCTTCCACTCCTCTTCTTCTTCCAACTCGTTAAGAAGCCGTGTATTAACCGCCTGCAGTCCTTTCTTTTCAATCTGCAGATGTTCAATGGTATTCTGCAGTTCATTGATTTTTCCGGAAAGGCGGGAGCTGGTATCTTTTAACTCCCGTTCTGCAAGTTCTGCGCGGTTTTTCATGCTGCAGGCAAAATCGTTCTGGATATTCTCCTCTGCAATCTCTAAAACACCCTCCATCGCGGTACCAACATAACTGTCAGTGCCAAGGCTTTCTACGATCTTGCGGATTTTTTCTACAGCCTTTAACTCCTGTTCTTTTGTAGCGATCATGGCTTTTCTCCTTTCTTATAGGGGTGGCCATTTGTCACGGCATACTCCAGACCCGCGTATTTCTCATCGGAGCAGCGGTATACGTCTTCGTATGCGAAATGCACGGATAAAAGCTGCCATGCCTTCCTGGTCTCCTCCCGTTCTATTTTCCTGCACATCCGCACGAATTGCTTCTCTGCGGATTCCTTGTCCGGATAGCAGTGAAGGAACGGATACAGCATATTTTCTTTCACATACACCCCATAACGAGTGAGCGCTATGGTCTTATAGGTATATGTAGTCGGAAGATCTGAAAAGCCCGACCCGGCGATGCAGTAAGAACGGATCGTAATGGTCCCCTCCTCAAGCTCCCGCGGGGAGAACTTTAAAACCTTCTTTCTGTTTTCCGCTGCTTTCTGCTCTGCTTCTTCTATATGGAGAAAGAGTGTTTCGTCCAAAAGGTTGGCACATACGGTATCGAAAATCGGTATGTCTGTCCTTTTGCAGTTCAGCATCTCCTTTCCATTCACAAAGAATTTTTTCTGGACCTGCAGCGGATGTACCTGGTCCAGGACCACTTTCCATATGGAACTGCCTTCCTGGATTTCCTTGTGGTCAGCCAGACTGTTCAGATAATCCAACAATTCTACCTGACCGGCAATCTGGTCTTTCATTAGTTTCTCCTTTCTCAGGGGCTGAACTTTGCCAGCCCCCGTATATTAGTCATGATGCCTCAAGGAACTTGAGAAAATCATTGAGATCATCATATTTTTTGACAGTCGGAACCAATGCGCCTAAATTTCCGTAAATGGTTATCCGCCCAGTCGTATTATTCATGTAGATGTTGAAATCCGCAGGTGAAGATTCCGGATAAAGAGGTTTATAACAAATGTTATAACCATCTCTAAACTGTGTGAATAAAAGATCTTCCTTATCATATCTGGAGTCAACCTTTTTCAGCGCATCCAGAACCTTCTGCCGGAATTCTTCCGCTCCGATCTTATTCATAAAAATTTTCCTCCTTTGATTCCAGGAAAAGCAGGGTAACGCCCCTCCTAATCCGTAGTAAGGGAAAACCCCTTGTGACAGTAACCAAATGTATCCGACAGATAATCGGAGATCTCTTCTTCATCTGTCATCCCTTTCGGGGTTACGACCTCTTTAGGGAGCAGATTGAACTCTGCTCTTGATTCCGTATCCCACTGAATGTTGTATGCTTTCATGATTTTTCCTCCTATGCTATGATTTCCGCCGGCCCGTCCGGATAAAGCTTTTCGAACTCCTGCTTTTCCCATTCTTCCTGAGAATAACAGAAGGACGCATTGTATACGTTTTCGTGACGGTCCGGGAATTTTTTCCTGAACTTCCGGATTGCAGACGATTTGTTGAAAGCCTCGATGACAAGATAAGTGTTCTGGTATGGGAACCCTGGATCAGATCCGAAGGTGAAGTAGAACTTTCTCTGCTTCTCATTCTTATAGTCCTCTAAGATCTCAATCCACTGGTCATTTTCAGCAACATTGCAGTCGTAGTCGTCAAGTAACTGCTTCGCCAGGTATTCCTCATCCCCTTCATCGATTTCGATATCTTCGATAGAAGCTATCTGGATTGCATCCTCACAGGTATAGGCAAGTTGTTTTTCCCTGTAAATTTCCTCAAAGAAATTTTTAAGATGACAATCATCTTCTTTTAAACTGTTCCGTCTTTTCAGTTCAGCAATAAGATCCTGTATCGGCGCGTCCCTGATGACACACTGTTCTGCGGAAAATTCTGTGTATTCCGTTCCAGAAAGGATATATCTTCCTTTGTAATCTCCCGTATAGGAAATTTTTCCTGCCACAGACAATCCGTTTTTCTCTAATGCCAGACAGAAATTATCCATTTCTTCCGTAATGTCGCCACGTATTTCATCAGATATAACAATCTGACAATCATCGTTAAGCTCTTCCACATCCGGATGAGAGAAGATATTCTGCACAAGCGGCATTACTTTTTCCAGATCATTTTTGTTGCATTTGATTTCTCCGTTATAAATGTAATTCATGGTTTTTCCTCCTTAAATTATTTAAACTACAAACGTCAGCATATAGCTTTCAAAAGAATCGAAATCGAGCATCTTATTCGTAAGCTTCGCTTTCTCATAAAGCTGTGCAAGGATCTGATCGCACTCAAGCGTGTCAGCATCAATGTTGTACACGAAGCAGAGTGTGGTGAAAAACGCCCTCACCAAATCCGGTGTATAGAAATCATTCCAGTCATTCTCACCAATAAATTTAACGATAAAATCCAGAAGCCGCTTTTTTTCATCGTTCTTCCTTATTGCCGGCACCTCAATACTGGATTTGGGATGTTCCAGAAAAACTTTCCCTTCCGCAGATTTCGGTCTCTGGCCCCCAAGCATCTCATCTTCCAAACTCAAGAAGATATAGGGATGCTTTACAAAGAATGCGACTGCTTCTTTTTCAGATGAAAAAGTTTTTTCATACTCAAAGAAGAAGCCTCTCTGCTTTGTGGCAAACCAGGATGTAGAATCCGGGCAATAACCCAGGATGAAAGTGTCAAACTCTTTTGAAAAATCTAATTCTTTATACATAATTTTCCTCCTTAAACTTGATAGCTGAGGCGGTACACCCCATTTGTTACCGGGACGTATTCCTCTGTATGCTCATAGATTGTTGCCCGGATACGCTCCCTGTAATGAGAATTTTTCTTTGCTTTTGGATGGGATTCCAGCCTCATATACAGTTCATTTAATGACATCTGCCCTCCCGCATTTTCCATGGTCATCCGGATCAGATGATGCCAGGTTAAAGCCCTGATATCTTTATCTGCCACGGAGAAAACTCCGTTATTCCGGATACTGAACGGGATCAGCAGTGCGTCTGCTTTCTTTAAAAGCAGCAGGTATTCCGTTACAATAGGGATAAAAGGCTTTTTGTATCGCCTGGTATCAGAAACACAATTAAACTGTCCTTTTACCAGAAATGATTCAAAATCCCCCATCCTCATCAGGTCGTTCTGCATACTGTAGAACTTTCCATTCATGCGGATATCTCCCACCAGGACGGCCAAACGGCCATCCTTACGCAGCGCCATGAAGAATTTGCGGATACAGTAATTCAACTTGTCCAGAAATTCGTCATAGCTCGCGCAGCGGGAAAGGTCATCCGGATGAGGGGTACTCCCCCATACACTTCCGGAATATGTGACCATGGAGTGATAAGGCGGATGAAAGAAGATCAGGTCCGCCGAATCATCCACATCATCCCTAAGCGCATCCCAGCCTCCGCGCCCAAAAGCGGGCGCAGGGTTGAGATCATATAAAAGAGACCGCACATGAAAACGGTCAGCCGCAGCCTTAGAGGTTCCGGAACCACTCATGGGATCCAGAAGGGTAAACTGGCTGACATCTTTTCCCTCGTAACGCTTGCTGTCAAGGACATACCTCAAGACTGCCGCGACTACTTCAGGGGAACAGTTGCCGCGCCATCTGCTGTCGCCGCCGTCTCCCCGGTCCGGAAAAGCCATGAACGAAGTCAGCTCCTTGCCAACACGTTTCCTTAAGCCTTCCGTACCCAGCATACCTGCGATACTTCTCCAGTCAGGACCAAATTCCGAAGCAAGCAGTTCTGCCGCCCGTCTGATCCTATCTTCATAATTTTCCATATTTTCTACATGTACAGTCTGCGGAAAACATCTATCACTTTTTCCGCATACCTTTTCTGCTCCTTTCTATATTTTTCTCTGGGGTTAGATTCCACCAGTTTGTTTGCAACAGATTTGCTGTTGACCCCAATGCCTGCTGCATACCGCAGATAATTCGCCTCCCTTTTCGTGACCTTCACGGCCAGTAAAGAATCAGGATCGATCAGAATGATCCCATCTTTTTCATACGGATTACGCGGATGTTTTTTAGCAAACGGAATATAACAACCAGTTTCCTCTATCTGGGAAATGTTCCAGACAAAATAATTGTTAGGAACACGTTCCACAACCCGAAAAGTGTATTCAGGGCAATTAAAGCTCCTCAAAATGATTTCTTCCATGTTCTTCTCCTCTTATGCCGCCATACGGGAGCAGTTTTTCCAACAGCTGCTAACCAGACCATAAACCTCATCCACATCATAACCATGCTTTTTTGACCCTTCTATCCATACGGACCAGATCATATCTGCAGGGATGGTAAGGTTTTCTGGAAGTTCGATCTCCAATATGGAGCCTCCTCCAACCCAGGGATTGAAAAGACCACACATTACATCTTTTTCGATGACGATTTCCCCGTCATCCATGCCCCGGATCTTCAGGAAGTCACGCAGCGGCATTTCCAGAAGGAAAGTGAATGCTCCCATGACATGAGTAAAGTTCAAAAGCTCCTGTACGCAAGACTGGATGAACGGATCGTCAAAGGAAACACTGGCGTCTTCTTCATCTGCTTCGCTCGTGATCTTGACCGCTGTTTTAAGCTCGGTTTCTTTACCAAACTGGCGGGCGACCCACATAAGTGCATTATCGTCCCCAATCTCTCCAGAGAATTCGCCGTATGTGTTCAGGCACATATATTCTCCGAAATCACTGTTGGTTTCTGCTTCAGTAGCAAGGATCATATTGACCTTTACAGTCTGGTCAAGGTAATGGTTTTCCGGGATCGTAAAAACGATATTTTCCTGCAGCCATTCGTTGACCTCTGTTTCGTCCAGGTTCTGTTTCTCTTCCTCCGTCAGGAGCAGGTCCTCCATGGTATAAGATTCATATACAGAACACAGTTCCTTTATTTCCAGGATGGTTTCATCAAACGCGGTCCAAAAATCTTCCGCATTGGATATTTTCTTCAGCGTCTCTGAAGAAAACCGGGCGTCGGAATCCACATATATTTCTTTTATGTACATTCCGTCATCTTTTTTTAGACACCCCTTGTCTACCATCCGGTCCAGCACCTGAACCAATAATTTTTCAGTATTTTTATCCATGATCTTTCTCCTTTCAAATTTTTTCCAACAACGAATCCACTGAAATGTCCAGCAGATCTGAAACAAAGTCTAAAAGAAGATCTCCCTTCTCTTCTACACTCTGTTCCATAAGCAATTCCAGATACGTCTGCAGCGTATCCAGAATACGCTCTTCCTCAATCGCATTTCTACTCATCTGACTTTTCCTCCTCGATCAAAACATCCAGCTTTTTCATAAGGGTTTCCAGCCTTTTGAGTTTTCTGCTCATTCCCGGCACACCAAAATGAAAGTCATGGACCTGTTTAATAAGGTCTCTTGCCGCAATAAGCTTTTTTTTGTCATATTCTCCAAACATTTTTTCTCCTTTCATGTACGGGCGGTAGTAAACCGCCCGTATATTTCATGCGTAAGTTGCGTATGAGAAGATGCCTATATGGCTATCCCAGTCGAAATCCTCCGGCAGATACGCATTCAATTTCAGCTGGAACTCCTCCCTGATCTCTTCGTAAGAATGATAGGTATAGCCCTTGCCCATAAAAGCGCTGGGACCTATCATATCTTTCTCCGTATAAAAGGCATAACAGTCCTCATCCCCAAGACATTTCGTGATCGTTGTCCTGGTTGGATTTTTTTCTTTATCGTATATGGTAACGTTCCATTTACCATCACGCTGCAGAAATGGGATTAACTGCATGCCGCTGCAATTTTCAACGCGGGCTGGCTCTACATAGAACTCCCTTTCGCCGCCTCCATACAGAGGGCATTCCTCGATCAGATCATCGCCTTCTCCATTAAACGCTGATTCCAGCCGGGAATCCGGATGGATCTCAGCATATGAATTTACAAATCTGGTAAACTCCTCGTCGTTCAGGACCAGTGCGGTCCCAAAACAAGCGCCACAACATGTACTCATAATTTTTCCTCCTTTCAATTCATCCGGATCACATGGATCGGATCCCCGTCTGGTTCGTCTTTTCCGTACACTCTGAGCTGAACACCGCAAACGGTGGGTGAATACTCCAGGATTGCTCCAGGACACCCATCCTTTCCGCAGAACTCCAGGGAAATGCCGGGATATTCCAGATCGGGTATGATTTTCGCTGTGATCGTCCCGTCTGGCGTTTCTACGGATATTTCCCGCTGCTGTGCTTTGGGGACGTGATACAGTTTCCGTATGATCCGTTCGATCGCTTCCTTTAATTCCATACGGGAAACTTCATCCGTAGAACCAGTAAGGCAGACTGATGAATTTTTTGAAACACTAAGTTCGATCCATTCATCTTCCGGACCATTGCTGTCTTCCAGATATATTTCCAGCGTGTAATCTAAGGGAAGCGGAAAAGTTACGCTCTTCTTTTCCATCAGATCACCAACATCATAAGCATCCCTGCAAAGCTTACCTACTACATTGGTGACAAATTTCTCCATGAACGATTCATCGCGCTCCGGATTTTCCGGATCAATGATAAATTCGTCCAGCAATGTCAGGTAGCTGCGGTCAACACCTGTGATGTAAGCATACTGTCCGCAAACCGGACAAGTCTCTGCCTGGATGGTTAATCCCCGTCCTCTGACAACGCCTTTGATTGTTACTAACGATCCCTTTGTTAATCCTTCCCCTCCGTGGTTCCGGATATTTTCTTCAAGAATCGCTGTCTTCCCGACAAGTTTCTCCTTTGGATAGTGTTTAGGTATCATGTTTTTCTCCTTTCTTTTTCCCGTATGGGATTATTTCCTCCTATGATTTTTTACTCTTATTTTTTCTCTCCTTTCTTCTCAAAAATTTGTTTCATTAACAAAATGTCAGATATTATGTCCGTATAAAAACTTTCGTATAGAATGTGTCCGCCGGAGAGAATCCTGGGCGTGATTCCATACGGGAGAAAAAAATAACCAGGAGACAATCTCCTGGTTATTCCAAAAAATGAAAATCAATATACCCACCAAGGCCTATATTCGACCTTATGTTCGATATCTACGCCTTTATGCGCGAAATACTTAACGTGATCTACGGGAACAATTTCCCGTTTGATGTATCTCCGGCGGGTCGTAAGGATCGATTTGTCGAAGTAAGCCTCATAATGATGGATATAGGTAATTTTTCCATCACAGAAATCATGGGCGATACTTTCGCTCTCAAACCAGTCAACACGGACCTCGATCCTGTCATTATAAAATTTTTGGCATGAATTCTGAGGTTCCTGTTCCGATCCTGCAAAGCAGTGGCCTACTGGAGAACTTGTGTCTCCGTCTATAAAACAGCAGCGGCTTTCAAATAACTGGCCGTCGATGAATGCTGTCTCAACTGCATACCACATAATGTTCCTCCCTTCTATTCTTCCACAACCTGAAAACATTTTTTGATCTCTTCCAGGCCATGACAGCAGTCTCCGCCGGGATACCTGTATATTCCCATAAAATCGCCATCAAGCAGCGGCTGGCAGTTTACCAGCGTGGCTGGAAAGCCTCCATTACCGATAATTTTTTTCGGGTATCCTGCTTTTCTCATCTTTTCTACTATATTCATATTTTCTCCTTTCTGAGGACATCTACGATCTGCCCTTTTCCAATCTTTTGTTCCCTGATCCAGCGGATCTTTACCTGTGTCCTGCCGGGACCACAGCGGTAAGTGTGCCAGTGTCCGCGTCTCATATGGGGACGGGGCGAAGTATGGGAAACAGGATTTCCGGTTGATACAGAAGGTTTTGCTTTCCGTTCCGTAAAATACCGGTATCCAACATCCCAAAACCGCACAGAAGTGGGAATAGTTCCGTTTCTCCTTTTAATGGTGTAATACTGTTTCCCCTTATCTTCCACATCTGGCTCATCGCTGGAGATGTATGCCATCAATGTCAAGAACAGTCGATTTAGACTATCTTCGCCAGTATATCCACCGTATATTTCAGATATCTGTTCTTCTAAAGTTTTTTCATTGCCGTAACTCATGCATCCACGAAAACATTTGATGCCGCCATCCGACTCAAGCAGAAGAACATGGAAACAGATGCAGTAATCCGGTTCGCCAACATCCCTTACAAAGACGCCGAGGACCTTCATTCCTTCTAAAGTACCCGAATAGTTTTTAAGATCCATATAGAAAGACTTAAATGGTAAATTCAGGTCTTTTATACGAAAATCAAGAGAACTCCCTTCCAGCTCTTCGATCAGGCATTTAGAAAATAGATATACCTGTCGGTATTCCAGATACCCCGAAAGGGCAATTCCTGTAATGACTTTGTGCATCAGAATCTCATCCGGGTATCTTCCAGTCAGTTTCTCTTTGACCTGATCTGGTCGCATCCCTATCCGTAGTCCCATTTGTTTCAGGATATCCCTTGCGTACATGGAAGCGATATATTCGTCTTTCACGCTTCACACCCCGCATTTTTTAGAAATTCTTCAACGCCCTCCGGAGCAAACTCCCGTAACCGTTCAATATCAAATGCAACGGCCTGGAAGGTGCAGAATCCCGACTGGAAAGTAACCGGGATTACTTTTCCCAGTTTATTTTTTTCTATGAACTGGATCTTTTCCCTGCTGAAGTTGTTGTCAATGAACGCTTCATTGGGGTTCTTAAGATCCGCTACAGTAAGGTTGACTGTCAGATCATCAAACGGCTCGAAAAAGTCCGGGTCGTCTTCGTCCCTCGACAGCAGCCCAATGTAAAGGCGGTTGTTGTTTGCATAGTTGGCAACCACCAGTTTCACTTCTTCTTCTCCAAAGGGAGCGTTAAATTTTAATGTTTTTTCCATAATGTTTTTCCTCCACTTTTTAATTTATTTAATTATCAATACGTATGATCGTTTCGCTCTTCCACCTATGACAAAAGCCATCCGGACTGTAACAAGTATCCTGATAAGGACAAGGAACATGGTGTTCCGATACCTCCATTTTTCTCATAAATGCTCCTTTCTGGCAGCAGGACTAAGAATCATCATATAATTCCCAGCATGGATAACGAGATCTGTTGCCCATACGGGATGTTATATTCTGCTTTTTTCAGAAGATGACCCTCTATCTTCTTTCTGCATTCCGAAAAACTTTCCATATATCTTTCGTTATTCTCATGACAGCGCATAATGATCAAATTGTCTTCCGCGATCGCGGTAGTAAGCCCTCTGACATATCCCAACACTGCCTGAATACAGAAGGTTTTGCCCGTTTTCTCATCCACATCATAAGCGTGTTTTTTTATAAACAAATAGTTTTCGTCTGCCATATAAAGAGACAGCGATTCCTTTGCGTGGACACGGATCTCTTCTGAACGTACCATATAGCTGTCGTCCATCAGTGGCGGTAGTTCCATATAGTAACTTTGAGGCAGTGGAAGTTTGTTCTCCCTGCAGATTTCCTCAATCAGATGTTGGTAATAGATTATATGGTTCCGGACAAGATTCAGGTCGCAACCATCCGCGTAGAAGGGGGAGCTCCCGCCATTCTTTTTGAGATAATCCCATCTTTTCCGGGAATCCAAGATTTTTTCCTCGTAGGAATATAAAAGTTCCTGCGGAGTTTTGGCTTTCTTTGCCATAAATTTCCTCCTTTTTCTTTGCGGCCGGCATATAGCCGGCCAACAACAGTCTTAAAAAGAAATGAGCTGCACATCAGAGGAATTTCCCTCCATCTTCTTCACAGCATCATAAATATCCCCATGGGATACGGCTGAAAGAAGAACGCAGTCATAACGTTCCTTGACTTCCGGTATGGAAAGCGCCTCTGCCAGTTTGCAAAAAGCACTGTTGTCCAGGCTTTCCAGGGCATCAAAGAACAGGACCTTTGTTCCCGATATGGAAGAGACCATATCCATCAGGGAAAGAAGGATCAGGATCCTCTCTCCATCGGAAAGCGCTTTTATCGGAAGTTCATGACGGCCACCATGCGGCCTGCAGAATACTTCCATTCCCTTGTCTCCCATATGGAAAGATACCTGGATGTCCGGATAGATAAGCCCCAGGAACTCGTTACAGTGCGTTGCAAATGGCCCAAGTACATATTCGATGATCGAATTTGTCAAAAAGCCTTTCTTCGGCTCCGCTTTCTTTACGAGGCTGTTATATACCTGGTACTGCTTCTTCAGATCCATATGCTTCTTCTGCGCCTTCAGGCACTCCTCATACACATTGATCTGACTCAGCATTCTCTGGGCTTTATCCCTTGCTGCAAGAAGTTTATCCGTTTCCGGTATAGCTTCCGGTTTCTTTGGCTCTTCCGGGATGGATTCTTTCAGCTGGATGAGCTTGCGGTACAATGCTTCTTTATTGGCATAAGCGTTTTTGGCTTCTACCAGATGCATCTTTTTATCTTCCGCCTGCTTCATCCAGGTTCTGGCCTTAGAGATGTAAGCAGTATTCTTCTGCGCCATCTCCCGGTTCCCCGCAACCGTTCTCTGGATATCTTCCCTGCATTCCGATTTATCGGTTGTACAGGTAAGCTTGTCGCAGAGGGGGCATACCGTAGCTTCCAGATTTGCCAGCATCTTTTCCAGCATCCTGGTGGACTGCTCCAGCTGGGAGTTATTCCGGATCGCCGCCTCAATCTGGGACTGCACCTTCCGGATATTGCTTTCAGCCTCATCCAGTACCTCCTGTGATACCCTCTGGACTTTCATGCTGTTATACTCCGCCGCCCATTTTTTATAAAGCTCTATGGCCTTATTCCGGTCGGCAACCTGTTTTTCATATGCCTCCCAGTTCTTTTTTATCTGCTGGGCCGCGCCGAGCTTCGAGTTGATGCCATCCAGAAGTTTTATCACTTCTTCCTTATCGGGGAGGGGAAGCGCTCCATCAAAATGCGACCGCTTATCCCATTCGTCCATCTGCCGGGCAATGTCCGTCCGCGCAGCAAAAAGCGCTTTGTACACTGCCGCCACATCACTGACCACGATCGGGTTCGGCATCTTCGGGAATAACGGCTCCAGGATATCCGCTTCTTCATCGGTCAGCTGTGCCAGCTCCTTCAGTTTTTCAAAATTAACCTTAACCGGGATGATATTCACCAGGTACTCGGAAAATTCGTTCATCTGCATCGCTGACATTACGCTGGAAGAGGTTACGATATCCAGGCTTTTCCCGTCATTATGGATCTTTGTATCCATATACTCTTTCAAAGCCTTTGCCGTTACGCTCTTTCCACCAATAGATATCTTGGGCGGTTTGGATACCAGTCGGTATATGGTCGTGCCATCCTCCAGCTCCAATTCCAGCTCCTTGATCCCCATGATCCTGCTGCCGCTGGATTTCCCTGTTTCAAGGAAATTCCACCAGTCTTCCGGCTGTAACCTGCGGAATGCCCGATTAGTCTTTTTCCCTAATACGGGTGTTTTTGCAGAAGCAGCATATTCATGGACTTTCTTTACAAAATCCTTTTCTTTTACCGGCTCATCGTTGATACGGTACTGGTCCGGCAGGTAATATGTCCTTACCATCTCAACACCGTCCACTGCTCCGGTTACTTCAAGGTACTCTTCCCCATGGCGCACCGGGTCTGCAGGAAGGTTTCCTGTCAGAAGATACCGGAGCGCTTCCATCAGGGAAGTTTTCCCTTTTCCATTTTCCCCGATAAGAAAGTTGATCTTTTTGAACTCATACTCCTTATCCGGGGCTCCTTTGAAATTTTTTGTTTTGATTTCATTGATTTTCATTTTGTTCTCCTTTCTTCTCAAAAATTTGTTTCATAAAAATAATGTCAGATATTATGTCTTTATAAAAACTCCCGTATAGAGTATGTCAGCTGGAATAGTTCCTGGCTGTTTTTCCATACGGGAGCATAAAGATTTTTCGCTGCAAAAGATTCTCAGCTTATTCATGTTTTTCGTGAATGGATATTGACAGGGATTTTTGATGCACGATATAATTACCGTAGAATAATTTTTAGGAGGACGGTCCAATGGGATATTTTAAAAAACTGACCAAAAAACAACAGATCCTCATGGAAATACTCTGGAATACAGATTCTCCCATGACAAGCATGGATATCTCACGATATGTGGATGGGTGGTCTACCACTTCTTTGAGTAACATGATCAATGCTCTTATCGAACGCGGTTTTATCCGGATCTCAAATACAGAAGTGATCAATGGACATGCAGCCCGTCTGCTCGTTGCAGCCTGCTCAAAAGAAGAATATGCCGCAAAACTGGTATCATCTCTCAATATAAAAAAGGATTCCTTCCCCAGAGTGGTTACTGCCCTCATGCATGAGTTTTCCTTTGAAGAAGGATATGAAGACTTTGTTTCTGATATGGAAAGTTTTTTGGCGGAGTATAAGGAAAAGATTCATAAGAAATGAAAGTATCAATTTACGCCATGGTTTCTTCCCTGGTCCTGAGTTCTTTATTCCTGTCAACAGTCTGCATGGTCAGGAAACGGATCTGTTTCCGCAGATTCTCTGATGTCAGGATTATTGGGATGTTTTACCTGCTTTGTCTGATAAGGCTGTTGCCGTTAGATTTTACTTTTACAAGAGGGGTAAATTTTAAGGGGATATTTTCGGATATATGGGATGTTCTGTTCGATCAGAGTATTTCGATTGCTGACAGATATTTTTCTATTGCAGAACTTTTGGCCCTTCTGGCTCTACTGGTTTCTTTCCTTAAGATTTCCAGATTCCTGATCCTTTATTGCAGGATCGTATGCCAGCTTTCATCCCTGCCAAAGTGCAGTTCTCAGCAGGTACAGCATATTTTGGGCAAATTAGACACGGCGGGGTATAAACTCAGGAAAGGATCCGTCTTATGTTCAGGGACCGTACATATGCCATATGCAATCGGCCCTTTCCGCAGCAGGATCATCCTGCCGGATATAGATTTTTCAGATGATGAACTGTATTATATCCTGCTGCATGAATACTGTCATATCAAAAGACATGACCTGCTCAAAAACTTTTTGCTGCAGATACTGTTCTGTCTGATCTGGTGGATACCTTTCTATTCCCTCGCGATGAAAGATTTTCAGCAGATCCTGGAGATCCGTTGCGATAGATTTGTTACAAAAAGAATGTCCCGCGAAGAAGTCTGTTCCTATATGGACATGATGATCAGCTGTCTGAAAAAGATCCCGCGTGACAGCGCCAAACCTGCTGCGCTTTCCTTTGCTTTGGCAGAAAAACAGAAGGACATCAAAGAGAGGTTTCAGCTTATTGCGGAACAGACGCCGAAAACGAGTAAACAGGCAGTTCTTTTTCTTGCTATATGGGCTGCTATTGTCTTGCTGAGTTACGTGGCAGTACCATTTCCCTATTACGAGAATGATTATTCCCAGATCAACTCGGAAGCATATCTGTTTTTTGATAATGACAGTTACTATATTGTCTATCCGGAGCAAGATATTTACAGGGAAATTCCAGAGGTCTACGCTCAAATTTTACATAAAAATGGAATGAACTTGAAAGGAGATCCAAAATGAAGAGAATAAAGAAATTATTATTATTGCTTACGCTGACATTATCACTTACGTCTGTGTTTCCAGTATACGCAGCTGAGGAACCAGACATAGAACTTTATTCTGAGGACTATATAGAGTATAAATTTCGTTTTTACAATGGTGTCCTTCAGTATCGCCGCTGGAACGCTACAAAGGGCTACTGGATTGATGCCACCTGGCTGAATGTTTGGTAAATGGCAAGACTCAGGGCCTCCTGATTGGAAGCCCTGGTTTTGGATCAGGGCAGTCTGGTTCGGATCCTTTCCATCAGTTCATCATATGCGATCCTTGTTTCCTCAGCCGTTGGTGGTTGGTAAGCTTCCGGTAAAGGAATGGATTCGGAATTTTCTATGGCCTTCTCTGCTCCCTGCAAGAAAAGAGATTCGTACTCCTCGGTAAGCTGTACGATTTGGTCATACATTCCAAAAAAATCCAGTTTTGCAATGATACTGAACAGCAGGCTTTCTGTCATGGGGATCTCTTTCTGGACTGCCCTCTTTTCTTCGGACGATAATCGGTTTTCTCCAAAAAAATCGTCCCAGAAATCTTCCTGCCGTTTTCCGGGCAATGGCGTCACCTCCCTATGACAATCATAGCATACTTCCGGCAAAAAAAGTATTCTTTCCGACAGGAAAAAAATTGTTTTTCTACACCGCATATGATAAGATGACTGTAGACGGCGGCCCCTTTCAGGTACCCCCTGTTCGCCGTCTTTACATAATACTCCGGAGGTACGGAATCCCCGTATCGTCCGGGGTTTTGTTTTTCTAGGCTACTTTTCGATACAAGAACTTCTAATTATGAAAGCTGTCATTGATATTCCACGCATTGCGTGGTATAATGACATCAACAGGTTAATCTTCATGGATGTTTTATGTAAAAGGAGGAAATCTATGAACGCGATTAAAGAAATCAGGGAAAGCATGGGTATGAGCCGTGCAGAATTCTCCAGAGTTTACAATATCCCTATCAGGACGCTGGAAGATTGGGAGGCAGGAAGAAGAAAGTGTCCTGAATACGTTGTGTCGCTATTACGCAGAGTCACGAATGAAGATATAGATAATACCAAAGCTTTTAAATTATACGCTAATAACGAACTGATGAAAGAGTTGGGGGCCTGCTACAGAGAACTTTTAAAAGTCATGAGGGAGTATCCCAAAGTTTGTGTAAACCTTCAAACTGATGTAAGATAGACTTACC
>ERZ1643247.392-NODE-392-length-53969-cov-6.922914_pt1 | contig 53969 bp, 43 predicted proteins | sample MGYA00579264_ERZ1643247 | MGnify/ENA primary metagenome ERZ1643247 (study PRJEB29033, sample SAMEA4952262) | chicken gut metagenome | biome: Broiler Chicken; feature: Gastrointestinal Tract; material: Caecum | place: Ireland | collected 2018 | study: Broiler... | reverse complement strand
AAGGTACTATAGGTACAGGGCACAACTAATTATATAGTTTCGACCCCAACATCATTGATATTATAGTAATATATTCCTCTAAAGTCAATGAAAAAAGGGTGGAGACATGTTCTCAAAAAACGCACCCCAGACTTGCCATTTTCCTCCGTTTGTTATACTATATCAGCATAGGACTTTATTAACACATTGTTTACCGTGATTTTACTTATACACCTCATAAGTCTGCTCCGGTATTCAAATTCATAAGCATAAGACTCCCTTCCGAAAGGAGGATATCCATTGCATAAAAGAAAAAAGAACATCCTGATCGCAGCAGCCGCAGCGACGTCCATCGGTTTACTCTGCCTGCTGTCAAAAACACATACTAAACATCCTTCACCGTCATCACAGAACAACGATGAGATTCACTCTCATTTATACGGTACATATCAGAAAAATGCTTTTGATAACGCAGAATACCTTGCCGTAATACCTTCATCTCCTGATGAAGACTCCTCCGGCAAATTTCAATGGTACACCATTGAAGATATTATCCTTAACGAAGGAACCTATCATATTCACGAAAATAAATATGTTGTTTTTTATACAAACGGCAGAAAAATCGCTGTTATCGAAAACAAGGACGGACATTATTTTCTGTCCGACGGCTCTGCTCCGCCGCAGGAGCTCCTGAAAATATCTCCTGAGGCCATAGTCTGTCACCCGGTGAACTGAACATATTTTTCTGCTGCCGCGGAGCATATCGTCAGAACAATCAACAAGGTGACTGATATAGAACGCGTAGGCTCAGATAGAAAAGGATACTGGAAGATATTACTGTAGAACTCTAAGTTTTGACTTGAATTTACCACTCCGTATTGTGCCAAAGTTTTTGTGCCAAATTCCGGAGTGGTTTTTCTGTATCCTCACAATATTCTTTTAAAACTTCTCCCCCACCCGAAGTCCCAGCTCAAACACAAAATGTTCCGCATCCAGCCGGTATTTCTCCAACAGTTCCGGACCACAGCTGTTGGAACCGATGCCGCTCTGGGCGTAGTCCAGGCAGAGGACGGTGTACGGAGATTTCTCCAGCTCATAATTGTGAGCTTTCGCTGTCAGTTCCTCCTGGGTGTATTCCGATATCTGGAAGGAAAATGTATCTTTTCGCTCGGCGGATTTTCCAGCGATGGCCGGAGCCACAGCCGCAAAGGAGAGACTGTCATTCTCCACGATCACATAGTCGCAGTCATCGTGGGCGCCGTTTTCCTGCGGACGGATATAGTCTTCGTGGAGCGCCTGAACGCTGGTCCCGAAGCGACCGTGCCATCCGGACTGCCGCTTGTCGGCGTAGCTTTCGTTTGGCCCGATACCGCAGTAGGTAACTGCCGTCATGGATTTTGGCAGGAAGAGCCGCAGGCCGAATCGCGGCAGGAAGGGGAAGCCCGGTGTGCGTGTCACGTCCAGTCGAACATCAATGCCTCCATCCGGCATGATTGTCCATGTAGCCTGTATATTAAGAATCCGCTGTAAATAGACAGCCGACAGGGAAAGCCGGCTCTCCAGCACGACAGTTCCCGCCGGGAGTTCTTCGTTTATCTGTCCTGCACCATTTAGTTTCTGTCCCGCGCTATTTAGCTCCTGTCCTGCACCATCTGCCTTTTGGCTCACACAGTGTATCTTCGTCTCGTAGGCCCGGCTTACAGTCCTGTCATATCCCGCCCGTATCCACTGCTTTTTGATGTTGCGGTCGTTGTCCGCCGGTGCCCGCCAGATATTATATTCCATCGGCTTTTCCAGAAGATTCTGGTTGTGGTATATCATTTCTGAAAATGTACCGGTTCGCTTGTCGTAAACATAGCGCCAGTCCGCCCCCCGAAGAATCACATCTTTGTCGTTTTCTTTGACAGCCACCGGGACAGCCGGATGGATTTGCCGCAATTTTTTCAGAGGGGCTTCCAATGTTCCTGCCGTGATTCCTTCCCGCAGCGCCCGGGCGTTCTGATTCACATTGTCCGCGGTTTCCAGGCAAATCTCATCAAACCCAAGACAGTAATCTGCCAGAAGAATCTCCTGTCGGGCGGCCGCCTCTCCTGTCAGGTGATAAGACAGAAGCAGCGTTGCCTTGCCCCGTTCCGGAACTCGTACAGGCAGAAACAGGCTGCCGTCACTGTGAGGAGGGATATCCAGGCAGGAGGCAAGCGTCCGATTGGAAATACAATCCGGATTTTTCTGTCCGGCTCCAACTGTCCCATCTCCCGCGCCGTCTTTCACTGACCCTGCACCGTTAACAATTCCTTCTTCCACTTCCACCCCATCGCAGAGCAGTTTCCAGGAAAGGTACAGGTAATCTTTGAGATTCGTGAAATCCATATAATTATGAAGGCACAGCTGACCGCTGCTCTGGTCGTAGGAAACAACCCGTGCCGGACGGTATACGTTTTTGTATTCCAAAAGACCAGTGTGCACCCGGCGGTCCGGATAGACCAACCCGTCCATGCAGAAGTTTCCGTCGTGCGGGAACTCGCCGCTGTCGCCGCCGTAGGCGTAGACTTTCCGGCCGTCCGGCGTGGTTCCCCGGTCGATGGCATGGTCGCACCACTCCCAGACAAAGCCACCGCAGACGCCGTCGTACTGCTCCATGAACTGGAAATAATCTTCCAGATCGCCCGGGCCGTTGCCCATGGCGTGACAGTATTCGCATAAAATGTACGGTTTACGGCCGTCTTCTTCCAGATATTCTTTTATCTCGGCAAGAGACGGGTACATGCGGCTGTACAGATCCAGATTGTCATAATCATATTTTCGGACGCCGGAAACATACCGTGCGCTCTCATAATGCGTCAGCCGTGTATCGTCAAACTGCTTCGTCCAGGCCAGAGCTGCCTCAAAGGTACAGCCATAGGCACATTCGTTGCCCATGGACCAGATGACCACCGAAGGGCGGTTTTTATCCCGCTCCACACAGAGCTGCGCCCGGTCCACCGTTGCCCCGATAAAATCCGGGTTATCGGCGATCACTTCGTTCCAGTGCAAACTCTGGGTATCCCAGTCTTCCGCCTCCATATAGCGTGCGCTGGTGCCATGGCTTTCGTTGTCAGCTTCGTCGATGATATAAAATCCCAGCTGGTCATACAGTTCATAAAAATGCGGTGCATTTGGATAATGGCTGGTACGGATAGCATTTATATTATGTTTCTTCATGAGCCTCAGATCTTTCATGATCTGTTCCTCGCTGATGACAAATCCCGTCACCGGATCGCTGTCATGGCGATTGACGCCGCGGAACTTCACCTTCTGTCCGTTGATATACAATACATTTCCTTCTATGTGAATCTCCCGGAAGCCGATGTGATCGGTGATCACTTCCCGGGCACTTCCCCACGCAGTCTCATACACCATAGTGTACAGGTATGGCTGCTCGGTGTTCCAGAGGTGAGGATTCTCCACCTCCATATGAAGATGACCATCCTCTGTCTGCTGCTCCGCCACCAGATTGCCGGCAGCATCCAGCAGCCGACAGCTGACCGGAATTATCTTATCGAAGAATTTGAATATGATGTCAATTTGACCTGCATAATGCTTTTGGCCAGCCGCTGTCTCAGTTGACCCATTACCTTCACCGGCCGATGCCGTCCGCCCGGTTTCTCCCGGCGCCGCTTTCACAAAGTAATCAAAGATTCCCTGCTGCGGCCGCAGCAGCAGATACACATCCCGGAAGATTCCGCTCATGCGGAATTTGTCCTGAGACTCCAGATAGCTGCCGTCGCACCATTTCATCACCAGAACTGCCAGCACATTTTCTCCGTCGCGAAGCTGCTCCGTCACCCGGAACTCGCTGGTACTATGGGACACCTGACTGTAGCCGATGAACTCTCCGTTCATCCACACGTAAAAACAGGAATCCACCCCTTCAAAGTTCAGAAAGGCTTCCGGAGCGTCCGCCTGCCTATGATATTCAAACCGGTAAATGTACGTGCCGCAGGGATTATCGTGGGGCACGTACGGCGGGTCCATCGGAAACGGATAGCGGATATTGCTGTACTGATGCCGGTCATATCCATAGTTCTGCCATACGCCGGGCACCGGAACCATTTCAAAGTCCTCCGCCTGGAAACCTTCCTCATAAAATTTTTCTTTCAGATCATAAATGCTCTCGTAATACCTGAACTTCCAGTTTCCGTTCAGCAACAGGAACCGGTCGGAGTTTTGCCTCTTTTCCCCGACCGTATCCACGGAAACCGAAGCCGGGATATAATAAGCCCGGTTCGGCATGGTATTCAGATGAAGCGTCTTCAAATCTTCGTAATATTTTGGAACAAGCATTTGTCTTCTCCTTCCCCAGTAATATTTTATAAATATATATGAAACACCGTGATTTCCGGCGTCACGCCGAAGCGGGCGGAAATGTGCGTCGTTCCGATGCCGGTGTTGACATACAACTTTGAACTGCCGTCCTCGCTCAGCTCATACATGCCGCCGCTGTACTCGGACGCCAGATTAGTGGCGGATACCGCCATTTTATTGACAAAAGGCAGAAACGGCACATTGATCTGGCCGCCGTGACTGTGTCCGCCCAGGGAGGCCTCATATCCATCATCCGCATAATCCTTTACCGTGTCCGGCTCATGCATCAGCAGAACCTCAAAGTCAGACTCGTATATCTTCGTGTCTTCCGGCATGGACGGCTCACCGAAAATAGAATCGTCCAGACCGGTGAACAACACCTTTCTGCCGTTGTCGGCGGTCACATACCAGTTCTCATTCCTTAGCAGAGTAAATCCCGCCTGTTCCATGATGTTTTCATACTGTCTGGCCGCTCCGCCGCCGTAATCGCGGTTGCCCCAGACGGCAAGCTTGGCTCTGCCTGCTTTTATGTCCGACAATCGCCGGATAACAGCCGCATCGTCATGATACACTGCATAATTATCATACAGATCCCCGGTAAATATCACCACATCCGGGGTCTGTGCATTGATTTTATCCACAACTTTTTTCAGATTTTTCTCCGTGAAATCCTCCTTGATGTGCAGATCAGAAAACTGTACGACCTTTAATTCCGAAGCTTCTTCCTTATCCTCACCAAAGGCATACTCCTTCACCGCCAGCCGAAACGGCTCTATTCTGAATGCATAAAAAGTGCACCCGGCCGCCGCCAGAATGAGAATGATTACAAATATAAAAAAACCTTTTATAAATTTCATCAAAACTGCGTCTCCTTACTCTGTATTTCTGTCTGCAAATGTATCACGCCTGCGGCTCTGCAAATGTATTGCGCCTCTGCGTCTCTTCCTCTCCTGCAAACGTATCTCCTACAGCTCGCCCGCCATCATTTTGTCAAGAGCCGCCGCCACCCCGTCCTCTTCATTGGAAAGAGTGATGTAATCGGCGACTGCCTTTAACTCATCCACGGCGTTTTCCATGGCGACGCCAAGACCTGCTGTCCGGATCATCGGGATATCCATCTCCTGGTCACCGAAGGCGGCTGCCTCTGCCGGAGGAATTCCCAGAGACTGGCAGACTGTCTCCAGGACAGTTCCTTTGTCAATGCCTCTCGGGAAGATTTCCAGAAAAAACGGCGCGGATTTTGCCATGGAGATATCTTCCCATGCACCCTGCCGGAGTTTTGTCTCCATCTCTTCCTGAATCTCTGTGATGACGGCCGGCTCCGCAGATATGAGAAGCTTGCTGGGGCCGGTGTTTTCCTGTTTCCAGCATGCCGCCAATTTCTCTATGTCCACTGTCTGCGGGCGGCAGCCGATGACTTTAATCTCCCTCTCCGCCCGGACATCCATCCCCGTGACATACCAGTCACAGTTCCAGTAAATCCAAAGATGCAGCTGCCTCGGCTCCACACACTGTTCGTAGATTTCTTCCATGGTTCCGGCGCTGAAATGCTTCTCGCTGATACATTTACCGCCGTCCAGGATGAATGCGCCGCCGTTGCATATCTTAATGCATGGCACGCCCAGTTCCTGCTCGATTGGCTCCACTCCGGCAGGCATTCGGGCAGAATTCAGCACAATACGTGCTCCGCTGTCCACCGCCCGTCCAATGGATTCGCGTACTTTCGGATGGAGTACTTTTCTGTTATCCAGAAGAGTTCCGTCAATGTCCAGACAAATAACTTTATATTTCATGATGATAGTTTCCTTTATCCTGCTTATTGTTTTTCCCGTCTTCGATTTGTACTATGTTTCATTCCTTTTGTCAAGAGCCGGAATACGGAGGTATTTACCTTTCAGGGCCGCCCTGATCTACTGGCCCTTTTCTTCCCCCAGAAACCGGTTAATCTCCCGGTTCCACACAATCAGCTCCATACTGATATTACCGTCGCCTCCGATAATTTCGCTGACCGCCTGACTGACCCGTTCCTCAGCTTCCGGATATCCCGGAAATCGCAGGGAAACGAGAGACTTTTCCACCACCTGACTTAAGATAGATAAGTTCAGGCTTTCCTCACTGCCGGAATCCTCAATAAGGCTCTGCAGAGTCTGCTCCGATTCGGTCACGGAACGCAGCACGGACACACCTTCCGAATAGTCAAAAATCTCCGCCTGAATGGCCGGATCGCTGGTCATGGTCTTAATAAAATTCCAGGCGTTCTCTTCGTTTGCTGTCTTCCTGTTCATGCCGATGAGCAGGCTGTCCAGAGTGGAAATGTTGTCTCCCTGGCTGCCGGCAGGCATGGGAATACAGCCCCACTGAAAACCAGAATATTTTTTCACGCTCAAAGGATATGGCTGGTATGCACGGAATTCAGAAAAAGACATAGGCTGAAAAGCCACATTTCCCAGATCAAAGTCTCTCTCCGAGACGTTATACCCGTCTGACAGCACATCGAGTTTCTCTATGAAATTGATGGACTCCTCCACGCCGGAAGCAGTCAGCCGGCACTCGGTTCCTTCCTGGTCAAAAAGCTGCACTCCATTTGATTCAAATGCTTCTTTCCAGGTATATCCGATCTCTCCAAACTGATCCGTAAGTCCATCGCCATCGGTATCCTTTGTCACCGCCTGACAGATATTATAGAAATCCTCCCAGCTCCAGTCGTTGTCCGGCATGGCAATTCCTTCGTTATCAAGAATCGTCCGGTTGACAAACATCAGCTTCGGCGCACATTCAAAAGGAAGGGCATACTGCTTTCCATCATAGGTACCGCAGGCCAGAGCGGAGGAATAAAACGCATCTTTGCGGAAGTCCTCATCCGCTTCCATGAGCGGCGTCAGATCTTTAAGCGCCCCGGCATCCACAAAACTGCTGAAATCATCTCCCAGAACGAAAAAAACGTCCGGCGCTGTTTCCGCCATAAGCTCTTCCGCCAGCCATTCCGAATAATCCTCTTTCAGGATTCCGCTGGTGTACTCCACGGTCACCCCGGGATGTTCTTCCTCAAAAACTTTGATGGCGTCGTCCACGATACGGTAGGCATAGCCGTTCTGCACATTCCAGTAGCTGTCCGAGAAGACGCCGATAGTCAGCGTATCTCTGCTCCCGACGCCCAGGAAACGGTCAAAACCGCCCCACAAAACCCACACGACCAAACAAAGCAGGACACAGAAAATCCCCGGAATCAGATTTCTTCTGCCGTTTACATTTTTATTTCGTCCGTTATCCTTCATACGTTTCCCTTTCTCCCGGTTCGTCTATCTTTCTTCCCGGTTGACCGCCCCCGTCTGTACCGCCCAGATGGCAAGCTGGGTGCGGTCCCGCAGATCAAGCTTGCTCAAAATGGCGCTCAGACTGTTTCGCACACTTCCGTCGGAAAGGCCCAGCTTCCCGGCGATTTCCTTATTGGACATCCCTCTGCCCACCAGGGCGATGATGTTCCACTCCGTGGGTTTGAGATCCACCGTCTGACGCTCATCCACCTGAATGGCCAGATTGGTCTGAGCCATTCTGGAGAAAAGCTTCAGCACCTTGGAAGCGATATCTTCGTTGATCATGGCTGTGCCATGATACACCTTCCGGATGGCTTCCGCCAGCTCCTGGGTGGAGATCCCCTTAAGCAGATAACCGCTGGCGCCGTATTTGAGCGCATTGAATACGTATTCATCATCATCAAAGGTTGTCAGTATGATAATCCGGATATCCGGGTAATTTTCCTTGATGATCTGGGTGCAGACCACGCCGTCCATCTCCGGCATTCGGATATCCATGAGAATCACATCCGGCTTCTCTCTGCGCACCGCCCGGATCACTTCCGTTCCATTTTCCACGGCGGCAATAACCTCGATATCAGCCTCCATTCCCAGAATAATCTGGAGACTCTTCCTCATAAGCTCCTGGTCGTCTGCGATCAATACTTTAATCATTTCTTTCTCCTTCCTCCTCGCTCTCGCCCCACCGGATCGGAATGCGGGCTTCAATGGTAAATCCATGGTCTCCGCTGTAATGAAGAGATCCCTGAAGAAGATTCAGCCGTTCCTCCATGTGATGAAGGCCAAATCCTTTCTTCACATCCGCGCAGCCGACGCCGTTGTCCGCGATGCGGACGATGAGCGTGCCGTATCTGCGTCTGATATCAATGCTTATGGCCGTAGCGTGGCCATGACGGATGGCGTTTGTGATGCTCTCCTGCACGATCCTGTAAATAATCTCTTCCTCGTCGTTGTTAAATCCATTGAGCGATGTGTGACACTGGTAATCAATATCGATGTTCGACACATTTCGCATATCCTCCACGATATTGTAAATGGCCTTTTCCAGATCATATTTCTCCAGAGCGTCCGGCCGAAGCGCCTTCACAGAACGGCGCACATCGGTGATGCCCTGTCTCGCCACCTCGGCGATCACTTTGAGCTGCTCCTTCGCCATGTCCGGCGCCACATCCATCAAAGCAATACTTGCCTCAGTGCCTGTGATAATACCGGTAAGAGCGTGCCCGAGCGTATCGTGAATCTCTCTGGCCAGACGGTTCCTCTCCCTGGTCGCCACCATCTGTTCTTTTTCCTCCGCATATTTTTCCAGCTGCAGATTGGCTTTCTGCAGCTCGCTGTTAGCTTCATTCAACTGCCGGTTCAGACTGAGGATCCTTTCCTTCTCATCAAGCTGCGCCCATAGGAGGAAAATCATGTATACGAGGAAAACAAATGTATTGAGAGATGTGAGCGCATTCTGCAGCCCCGCCATAAGCGCGCGGGCATCACTCTGGAAATAATCCAGATACACAGACAGCGGAATCACGTCAAAGTACACAGACATAAACTCATAATTGATGAACAGATAAATGAAGCTTATGACCACAGCCACGGGAAATTTGAGCTTAGATTTCGGAAAGTATTTCATGGTGTCCGCCAGTATCAAAAGAATCACACCCATGTAACCGAAGCCAAGCACATAGCTCACCAGGAATCCCAGGATAATCTCCACCGAGATCTTTATGATCAGCCCTGCGGCGCTGTCACTCTGCATACTCATGACCAGCAGACAGGCGACATATAGTCCCGCCGCCATCACGATGATCTTCCAGCCCGCCCAGGTGAATCCGCGGGCCGTCATCATAAAATCCATGGAGGTTCCTGCCTGTATATGCCCGTGAATGCTTGCAGCCATGACGCCCGCCAGAAATAAAACTGCCAGCAAATTTAAATTTTTCATGATAATAAGAACATAGTCGGACATTTGCCGTTGTGTCATTGTACTCTCCTCCTTTTTTCGGATGATGCGGCGCAGCCGTCACTGCCAGCGATCCATTCCAAATTCCTCCACGTTGTCCGGCGTGATAAGCTGTACCGGCGTCAGCGTCATCTTCTCGACGCTTTCTCCACTCAGCAGCCGGTAGATGGCGTCTGCCGCCCGGCTTCCGATCTCAGACGGAAACTGAGCCGCTGTGGCGCTCATCATTCCTTCATGGATCATTGCTTTCGCATCCGGGGAACCGTCCACGCCGTACACGTCCACCTGGTCAAGCATGTCATTTTCTTCCAGGGCCGCCACCACACCCACGGCCGCCAGATCATTAAGACAGAAAACCGTATCAAAGTCTGTCCCCTCCGCGATGTCTTCCTGCATACCGGGCATGGCGATCTCTGTCTGTCCTTCACACTCAATGGTTTTTACCACTTCGATGCCCTCCTGACCAGACACCACGTCCAGAAAGCCCTGTACCCGGTCTCTGCCGGACTGGGCCACCTGATGGGTCATGATAACAACACGGGCCGTCTCATGCTGCTGCAGGAAATACTCTCCCACAGCGGCTCCCGCTCCGTAATTATCTGATGTTATGGTACAGTCGGCCACCTCCTGGTCCGATACTCCCGTATCCAGCACCACGATGGAAACGCCTTTCTCTCTGGCCTTTTTCAGCACATCTCCGATTTTCTCCGAGTCCACCGGAGTGACCACCAGAACATCAATCCCCATATCGAGCATCTCTTCGATCTGCGTGATCTGCCGCTCCACGTCCAGAGCCGGGTCCCGCATGACCATACGATCTCCCTCGGCTTCAATTCTCGCGTTGATCTCCTCACTGATGATCTTATAAAACTCGTTATTCATAGTCATGTAGCTCAATCCAATAAAATGTGCACGTTCCTTCTGGCTGACTGAATAATCTTTCCCTGACGTATACAGGTAAAAAGCAGTTCCTGCCGCCGTGAGATTGACGGCGATCAGCAGCATCCAGAACAACCTCCGGTATCTCCTGTTCATCCTCAGCATCTTTTTCCCCTTATCTTTTCCATCATTTGCAACATCCGATTTTTTTCATTATAAAATCCAACGCCCGGGCGGTCAATTCCCTAATGGCTGAACCGCCGCTTTTTTAACGAAAAAAGGGCCGCACAATCCTGATACGAACTGTGCTGCCCCTTTCGGTCCGGATTCTGTCTGATTCACAGCCCGGGCGTATTAAAGTTTTATCGGTTAATTATGGAGAAGATATGGTTAGCAGGTTTCCTGTTTAATACGGCTTTTATTTCGCCGCCGGTTTTCTTAAAAGTCCCAGCATGACCGCGCCGACCACGGAGCCGACCAGCAGCGCCACGATATACATCAGCGCGTTTCCTACTACCGGGAATACGAAGATTCCGCCGTGCGGCGCCATGAGCGTACATCCAAATGCCATGGACAGCGCGCCGGCTGCCGCAGAGCCGATGACGCAGGAAGGAATCACATGAAGCGGGTCGCCGGCTGCGTAAGGGATGGCTGCCTCAGAGATGAAGCAGAGACCCATGATAGCGTTGACCGGAGCTGCCTTGCGGTCGTTGTCCGTGAATTTATTTTTAAATGCCCAGGAGGCAATGGCAATGGCAATCGGAGGAACCATGCCGCCGACCATAACGGCCGCCATGATCATGTATCCGCTGTCTGTCTGTGCCGCCAGCGCCGCATTACCAAATACGTAAGCTGCCTTGTTGAACGGGCCGCCCATGTCGATGGACATCATACCTGCAACAACCAGACCCAGCACAATGGAGTTCGCTCCGCCCAGAGATCCCAGCCCATTGTACAGAAGCTGATTGAGCCAGGAGAAGAACGGATTAACCGCAAACATGATCACCGAGATTCCAAACAATCCCAGCACCGGATAAATGAGCATCGGACGGATACCGTCCATGGATGCCGGAAGCTTTTCTGTGGCTTTCTTGAGAAGAAGCACCAGGTATCCTGCCACGAAACCGGCAAACAGTGCGCCGAGGAATCCGCCGGATATCACTTCCACACTGGAATCAAAGGCCGAAGCAAATGTGATTCCCTGGTTGGCGATGTAGCCGCCCACGAAACCGGCAAGCAGTCCCGGCCGGTCCGCGATACTCATGGCGATGTATCCTGCAAGAATCGGCAGCATAAATCCAAAGGCCGCGTCGCCGGCTGTCTTAAAGAACGCCGCGAGCATCGTATTCTTACCAAAGTTCGACGGATTGATGCTGTAGTCATCCAGCAGGAAGGCGATGGCGATGAGGATACCGCCGCCGATAACGAACGGGAGCATATGGGACACGCCGTTCATCAGATGTTTATAAATCTGATGTCCGAGACCTTCGCCATCTCCCTCTGCAGTTTCCTCTCCTGCGCCTCCCTGATGATGATAAACCGGTGCCTCGCCGTTTACTACCTTTTCAATCAGTTCCTGGGATTTGTGGATACCGTCGGAAACCTTTACCTTGATGACAGGCTTTCCGTCAAAACGTGCCATCTCCACATTTTTATCCGCCGCGATGATAATACCGTCGCAGGCGGCAATCTCTTCTTTTGTCAGTACATTTTTTGCTCCGGAAGAACCGTTGGTCTCCGCCTTCACCGGAATTCCCAGTTCTTTTCCTTTTTCTTCCAGAGCTTCCGCAGCCATGTACGTGTGGGCGATACCGGTCGGGCAGGCAGTTACCGCCAGAACCCGGTAACCGGAAGCCGGCTGTGCTGCTTCCGGCGCTTTTTCTGAACCTTCGGCCTCCTCCGGATATTTCTCTGCCTCTTTCTCATCAATGGCTTTCAGAAAGGCATCCACATTTTCTGCCGTGAGAAGTCTTTCTCTGAACGCCGCGTCCATCAGAATGGTGGACAATCTGGAAAGAGCTTCCAGATGGACATCGGAGCCCTCCGCCGGGGCCGCGATCATGAAAAACAGGTTGGACGGCTGTCCGTCCAGAGCCTCACAGTCCACGCCCTGCGGCACAGTGATGGCCGCGATACCCGGCTGTTTTACCGCACTGTTTTTGGAGTGCGGAATACAAATTCCGTCTGCAATGGCGGTCGGTCCCTCGGATTCTCTTTTCAAAATCCCCTTTTTAAACTCTGCCTCGTCAGCGACATTTCCCACCTTACCGTGGAGGGAAATGAGCAGATCAAGCATCTGTTCTTTTGTGGAGACATCTGCGTTTAATACAACCGCTTCTTTTTTCAGTAAGTCAACGATCCTCATAACTATTCTCCTTCATTATCATGATTTTGTGTTTGCTATTATAGTTCTGTGTGCGCGCCGGTATTTCTAAAGCTGCGCCAGCATTTTCTCAAACATCTCCCGGGACGCTAATCCTTCGGAAAATGCTGTGGCGCTGCCTGCTGCCGTTCCTGTTTTCAGCGCTTCCTCGTAGTTTCCGTTTTTCAGATATCCGGCAAGAAATCCCGCTACCATGGAATCTCCCGCTCCGACAGAATTCACCACTTTTCCCTTTGGCGTTCCCATCCGGATACTTCCGCCGTCCTCGGTGATAAGGATGGCTCCGTCGCCGGCCATGGATATCAGCACGTTCCGCGCTCCCATTTTCTGAAGCTCTCTGGCATAATGTTCGATATCTTCTCTGGTATCACAGACGGTATGAAACATTTCTCCCAGTTCATGATTATTCGGCTTGATCAAAAACGGATGATACTTCAGTACGTTCAGCAGCAGATCCTTGGTGGCATCCACTGCGATCCGGATTCCTTTTCCGGAAAGCGCCGCCAGAATCCTCTCATAAATGTCTTCCGGCAGTGTATTTGGAATACTGCCCGCCAGAACCAGCACATCTTCTTCTCTCAAAGCATTCAGTTTCTCAAAAAGAGCATCTATGGCTTCCTGCGTTATGACTGGCCCCTGACCGTTAATCTCTGTCTCGTCTCCGTGTTTGACCTTTACATTGATTCTTGAATTTCCTTCCGGCAGATGAATAAAATCCGTGTGCATCCCCTGAGCATTCAGACCGTCCTCAATGGCCTTGCCCGTAAATCCGGCTACAAATCCAAGGGCCGTTGTCTCCATGCCAAGAGTATTTAAAATGGTGGAAACGTTGATTCCCTTTCCTCCGTAATAAATGGACTCTCTTGTGGTTCTGTTGATGTCTCCCAGTTTCAGTCCGTCCAGAAACACAACATAGTCAAGCGCCGGATTAAATGTAACTGTGTAAATCATACCTGCAGCCCTCCTTTTTACTTTGCCCAGAACCTTTTTGTTTCACTCACAAAAATGTCCGTTCCTTTCGAAAAATATCATAGCAAATCACCCATAATAATGCACATCACAAACGTCACGACTTCCAGCCGAAAAATGTCATATCTTTCTTATGACAAATGTCATATCTCATGTCTCCACCATTTTATTTTACCCGGCTCCTCTCGTTTTATCATCTCTTTTTTTATCTGGTAAAATTACAAAAAAAGACGCTTCTTGACATCAGCGCCTTTTTTCTCTATACTTTCCATACCCCATACCGGCTTTTTCCGCCGGTTCACAGCAACACCCATAAGGAGGTTTTATTTATGAAATGTCCATATTGCGGTACGTCTTACAATGCGGAGGATACTATTTGTCCGTCCTGCGGGCAGCCTCTGAGCAACGCTCATTACACGCCGGTCAATGACAACGAACCATCCGGCAGCAAACACGCCGGCAGACAAGGGAGCGCCAAAAAAAGGAAACGCAGATTCCTGATTATTCTTCTGATTCTCCTGCTTCTTACCGGCGGCTGCATCGGCGGTTACTTTCTCTATATACATGCGATAACAAGACGATGCGAAGACGCGGTACATCAGATCTTTTCCCTGGCAAAAAGCATGGATTTTTCTTCTGTGGATCCGTCCTATCTGCCGGAAGCACTGCAGGAGAATCCGAACATCCGGGATTATGTCAGGAACTATGTCAACGATTCTCTGGAAGAATACGAAGTTGACGGGATACTGGAGCGCGCCGGCATTACCATTGATACCGACGAACTCTGTAACGAGGTACTTCAGTCCGCCGCTTACGAGATTACCGATGTGCAGACCAGCTACAATCGCTGCACTGTCTTTGTACACACAGAAAATACCGATTTTTCCACACTTCCGGAGGCCATTTCCCAGGAGATTGAAGATAATATCTCAAGTTCTTCTTTCTGGGATAGTCTGCAGGATATATTCTCCTCGATTTTTTCCGGTCACGGACATGACGGCACCGATGAAGAGGAATCGAACAGCGATATTCTCGCTTCTCTCTATGACGATTTTCGGGAGTCCGCTCCGACAACGGAAACCGACGGAACCATCGTTTTCGGAATTGCCGACGGGCAATGGACCCTTCTTTCTCTGGATGAGGATCTCTTCTACAGCTATTACGGGCTGTCCGCGCTGGCGGAGTAAGACAGCGCCGGCGAAAGGCATCGGCTGCTCAGGACGTCGGCTGCCCGATGAAAGCTTTGCCGAAAGACGCCTGAAACAAAAAGACGGCAGAGTCACAAAACAAAATGACTCTGCCGTCTTTTTCATTATATACTTTTTTGCAATGGAGATATCTCCAAACACACAGCACATTTATTGAGCTTTTATCTCATTATTAAGATATCTCTCTATATGTTCAATCGCCTGCTGCTCGTCATCACCGGCCGCTGACACAGTGATTTCCTCGCCGGCCGCCAAGCCCAGCGTCATCATTCCCATAATGCTTTTGGCATTGACCTTTTTGTTCTCCACCTCCACATATACCCGGCTGTCATACTGACTTGCCGTCTGTATAAATAAAGCAATGGTACTAGGGTCCAGACCTGTTGGAATTTTTATTTCCATCCTTTTCGTAATCATTATTTACCTCCTACTTTATAAAATATGCTGTCTGCGTGGCTTCAGCATATGCAGCGAAATGTCTCTCCCCATGCTGTCTCTCTTAAAACTGCCGCTGAAAGCCGTTTATGTCAGTACCTCTGTCATGGAATGACACTAAATATGGCCACTCTCTTTTAGCTGCTGCGCCATCTGGCTCAGCTTTCTCAATCTATGATTCACACCGGATTTGCCCACAGGCGGATGAAGCATCTCCCCCAGCTCTTTTAATGCCGCATCCGGCTCCTCCAGCCTGGCGTAAGCAACATCCCGCAGGTTCTCCGGTAATTTATCCAGTCCGACAGTCTTCCTGATATATTCGATTTCCTCTATCTGCCTGCGCGCGGCGGAAACCGTTTTGTTGATATTAGCCGCCTCGCAGTTGACTCTCCGATTTACAGAATTGCGCACATCTTTTACGATACGTATATTTTCAAACTTCATCATAGCGACATGCGCTTCCATGATATTCAGAGCATCTGAAATCATCGAGCCCTCTTTTAAATATACTACATAATATTTCTTTCGGAGCACGATCTTGGCGTCCAAGCCAAAAAACTGCATAAAATCTCTGAGCTGTTCCGCTTCCCGCCCGTCCACACAGGTAATCTCGAAATGATAATTTCTCTCCGGATCAGTCACAGAGCCTGCCGCAAGAAATGCTCCCCGCAGGAACGCTCTCCGGCAGCATGTTCTTTGCAGAACCGGATTATCCGTCAGATACTCGTCTTCATCCACCTGCCCCCGGTTATTCATGAGTCCGGCAGTCTTCAGCACCTGAAGAACATTTGCCGCACCTTCTGCCGAGATCGTAAAAAAATGACTTTTCTTTCCGCTCTCATGCTGCGACACAACCACTCTGGGCTGAAAACAAAATGCCTTCTTCAGAAGCAGGTAAAAACGCTTCGCCACGGCAATATTCTCCGTCTCGAGGATGATATGGTATCCGCTGCTCTCCGAGCAGCTCACTTTGGCGCTGAAACAGATAATCGCTGCCAGCTCCGCCACAACACAATGCAGTTCGTGTCCCGACAGATGAACCAGTTCCTCCTTCACATCTGAAGAAAATGACATTGCCCCAACTTCCTCTCTGTCAGTATTTCTGCCGTATCATCCGCTCGTTATATCACGATGTTCCATGCGGATGCTGTACGGCAGCTTCCGAAGCCGCTCATAAATAGCGTTGGTCATGGTGACGGAACGGTGCTTACCTCCGGTACATCCGATACCCACAACCAGATGATACTTTCCCTCATCCAGATAAAGCGGAATGAGGAACTTGAGCATATCTTCCAGCTTATCAAGAAAAATATGGGCTTCCTTGCATCCGAGGACATATGCCTGAACCTCTCTGTCGTTGCCTGTCAGCGCTCTCAGATCAGGATCGTAGTAAGGGTTCGGAAGGAAACGGACATCAAATACCAGATCCGTATCTGCGGGAATCCCGTATTTGAAGCCAAAGGACAAAAGGGTCACAATAAAGTTTCCATAATTCTCTTCCCTGACATAGATCTTCTCCAGCTCCTGTTTCAGCTCCCGGGTAAGCAGAGAAGAAGTATCAATGATATAATCTGCCTGCTCTTTTATGAAAGATATGAGAGCTCTCTCTTTTTGAAGGCCGCTTTCAACACGTCCCTCTCCTGCCAGCGGATGCGTTCTTCTCGTCTCCTTGTACCGCATGACAAGGGTGGCATCGTCGGCATCCAGGAAGAGGATCTCATAAAGGATTCCAAGTTCCCTGAGAACTTCCAGCTGCTCAGACAAGTCTTTCAGCCCGTCACCGCTGCGGATATCCACTGTAACGGCAACCTGGTTGACCGCAACCTTCCGGTCAAAAGCGATCTGCCCGAAATTAGGGAGAAGCGCCACCGGAAGATTATCCACACAGAAGAACCCCATATCTTCCAGCATGTGAAGAGCTGTACTTTTTCCTGCACCGGACATTCCGGAAACAATTACAAATCTCACTTTTTCACCTCTGTATCTGTAAATCCAAGCATACGGACCTCCGGCTCCATCTCTACACCAAACTGCTGTTTTACTTTTTTGCGTACCTGTCTGATAAGAAAGAGGACCTCCTCCGCCGTGGCGTTGCCCCGGTTGATGACGAAACCGCTGTGCTTCTCAGAAACCTGAGCCCCGCCAACGGTATATCCCTTCAAACCGGCGTCCTGGATCAGCTTGCCGGCGAAGTATCCTTCCGGACGCTTAAATGTGCTTCCTGCGCTCGGGTAATCCAAAGGCTGTTTGGCCTTTCGTGCCCCTGCCAATTCATTCATTTTGTCTCTGATCTGCGTTTTATCCCCCCTTGAAAGACGGATATGCGCTGCCAACACAACGTAATCCTTCTCAAAAATAACACTGTGCCTGTAGGATAAATCCAATTCCTCCACCGGGAGCACCAAACGTTCTCCTTCCCGGGTCAAAACTTCCGCATCCACGAGAATATCCTTCATCTCCCCGCCGTACGCGCCGGCATTCATACATACCGCGCCGCCAAGAGTTCCCGGTATCCCTGCGGCAAATTCCATTCCGGTCAGTCCATGCTCCAGCGCTGACCTGGCAACACTGCTGAGCAGCGCTCCTGCCTGGGCGTAAATCACATCGCCCTCTGCGGAAATATCGCGAAGACCTCCCGTATGAAGAATCATCCCACGGAGGCCCTCGTCTGATACGAGTAAATTACTTCCATTGCCCACAATAAAAAACGGAACCTTCTCTTCCCGGGCAAGGCAGAGTACATCCCAGAGTTCCTCGACTGTGGCCGGCTGTACAAAAATATCCGCCGGGCCCCCAATCCGAAAACTGGTATGTCTACTCATTGGTTCCTGTTCCAAAAGGGTTCCTGCTGTGAGCTTTTCTTTAATTTTGTGACAGAATTCCTGTTGTATCATAGTATCTCCTATTTATAAATACATTTGGCAGTCTTCCCTGATGGAAGCCGATTCGGTTGAGGAAAATGATATTTTCCATACCATATGTAGTTATATACTATATCATACTCTAATTCCATGGGAAGTACAATGTTGAAAAAACACAAAATAAAAGCAGACTTTATGCCTGCCTTTATATAAATCGCCAAATTACTTTTCGGTTCCGATGATTAATTTTGCACAGCCGTAAATTCCTGCATCATTTCCGAGGGTTGCCAGACCAAATTTTGTATCTTTCTGACTTCCGAAAACATAGCCGTCAAAATATTTTTTTACAGTCTCTGTGATGATGCTTCCCGCTTTGGACACACCGCCGCCGATGACAAAAATATCCGGGTCCGTCACGCAGGATACGAAGGACAATCCTCTCGCCAGTCTCCGGCAGAAATCTTCCGTCAGCTTTACAGCGAAAGCGTCGCCGAACTTTGCAGCATCCAGCACATCTTTAGCCGTGAGGGAATCCGCCTTGCGCAGCACACTGTCTTCCTCCGATGCTTCCAGCGCTTTTTTCGCCATACGGACAATACCCGTGGCGGAGGCATACTGTTCCAGACATCCCCTCTTCCCACAGTTGCAGTACTCTGTCTCATGGGTATTGATGCACATATGTCCGATCTCTCCGCCGTAGCCGTGAGCGCCGGAAATCATTTTTCCGCCAACGATGATTCCTCCGCCTACTCCGGTTCCCAGCGTCACCATGGCTACATTTTCATAGCCCTTTCCGCCGCCCTGCCACATTTCTCCGAGCGCCGCCACATTGGCGTCATTACCTACCGCTACCGGCATGCCGAGGGCCGCTTCCATCTCGTCTCTGACCTGCTTTTTACCCCATCCCAGATTGACGCAGACGTCCACAGAGCCGTCATCTCTCACCGGGCCGGGCACACCGATGCCGATGCCTGCAAATTCCTCCTTGCCGAGTTTTTTCTGTTCCATCATTCCCCGGCAGGAATCTGCCACATCCTGCAGAATATCAAACTCCTCGCCGGTCCTTGTGGTGATCTCCCATTTTTCCAGAAGTTCTCCTTCTGTGGTAAACAGACCTAATTTTACTGTGGTTCCTCCAATGTCTGCACCAAATGCATATTTTTTCATATTAACTCTCCTCCCTTATTCCTGTGCGCCGTCATCATCCTGCGCTTTCTTCAGGCTGCCGGTAACGCGGTTGTAAAGCTCCTGCGCAGCGTTGTAACCCATCTTCTTGGCACGGAAATTGATGGCTGCAGATTCCACGATAACCGCCAGGTTCCGTCCCGGACGAATCGGGATAGAATAACACACAACCTTATTGCCCAGGAACTCGATGTAATCTTCTTCCAGCCCAAGACGGTCATAATTGCCTTCCCGGTTCCAGTCTTCCAGGCGGATGACCATATCGATGGATGAATTGAGCATCACGCTCTCCACTCCGAACAGGCTCTTGACATCCACAATGCCGATTCCCCGCAGCTCAATAAAATGTCTGGTGATATCCGGGGAGGTTCCGATAAGCGTATCATTGCTGACCTTGCGAATCTCCACCACATCGTCCGACACCAGACGATGGCCTCTGCGGATAAGCTCCAGAGCTGCCTCGCTCTTTCCGATACCACTTTCGCCCATGATCAGCACACCTTCGCCGTAGACATCCACCAGCACGCCGTGAATGGAAATACGCGGCGCCAGCTGCTCGCTGAGCCACCGAACGGCGCTGGCGATAAAATCCGAAGTGGTCATGGAAGTGATCAGAATCGGCACGCCGGCTCTCTCTGCCACATCCAGCATAGTATCGCTCGGCTCCAGCCCCCGACAAAATACGATACACGGAATCTTGCTCTCAAAAATCTTCTCGTAAATCGGTTTCATATGTTTTTCGTCAAACTGCTCCAGATAGGCGTATTCCACCTTTCCGATCACCTGGATACGTTCTGAATCAAAATGCTCAAAAAAACCTGCCAGCTGCAGCGCGATCCGGTTGACGCCAGACTGATTAACGTTGATGCTGTCCGTGTCAATGTCCGGCAGAAGATTCTTCAGTTCCATTTTTTCAATAATCTGTGTCAGTGTTACTTTGTACATGCCATACTCCTTTATAGATTATTCTTCTTTATTTATCCTTTCCCCGCGATTATAATTCCGTCAGTCCTGCTTTTTCATACGAGCGTGAAAGCATGACTTTATGAACCTTTGGTATCATTCTATCACAGGCTGTTCTTCTTTTACAACGTCACTTTCATGAAAAAACGAAAAGATTTCATCCGCGACCCTGGCGGTGATCCCCTCGGCCTTCATAAGTTCATCCGGAGACGCCTGACGGATTTTATCAATATCTTTAAAATAACGCATGAGCGCTTTCCTTCTCGCCGGGCCGACGCCCTTGATGTCGTCAAGAACCGAATGTACCTGTCCCTTGCTCCTCAGACTCTTATGATATTCTATGGCAAAGCGATGGGCTTCATCCTGCAGGCGGGTAATCATCCGGAACGCCTCGGAATTCTTTGGAAACTGGATGATCTCATTATTGTAATACAGCCCTCTTGTCCGATGATAATCGTCCTTCACCATACCGCAGACCGGAATGGAAAGTCCCAGATCATCAAGCACCTTGAGCGCCACATTGACCTGCCCCTTTCCGCCGTCCATCATGAGAATATCCGGAAAACGGGTGAAGCTTCCCAGCGACGGGTCAAGCCCCTTCTCCGAGCGCTCCGCCGTCTCGCGGATACCGTGGGAGAACCGGCGCGTGAGGGCCTCCTCCATACAGCGGTAGTCGTCCGGCCCCGCCACCGTGCGGATCTTAAACTTACGATAATCGCTCCGGCGCGCCTTGCCCTTCTCAAAAACAACCATGGACGCCACATTCTCATAACCATTGGTATTGGAGATATCGAAGGCCTCCATCCGGTTTAGGCCCCGGATGCCCAGAAGCTGTTCCAGCTCATGGACAGCGCCGATGGTCCGGTGTTCCTCTCTCTTCAATTTTTCGCTGTCCTTGATGAGAACATTCTGCGCATTTTTGTAGGCAAGCTCCATCATCTTATGTTTCGTTCCCCTCTTCGGCGTGAGGAAGGAAACCTTGCCGCCCCTCTTATCTGACAGCCATTTTTCGAGAATCTCCGTGTCCGGCACCTCTTCCTGCAGAAGAATCTCCCTCGGGATAAACGGCGTTCCCATGTAAAACTGCTTCACGAAATCCATGAGAATCTCGCTTTTCTCGCTGTCCCCGATGCCGCCCATGTGGAAATGGTCTCTCCCCAGCAGCTTGCCGTTGCGGATAAAAAAGATGGCAACTACCGCCTCGTCGCCCGCCTTCGCCAGCGCGATGATATCCCGGTCGTCTCCGCCGGTGTCGTTGATCTTCTGTTTCTCCCCGATGCGCTTCACGCTGTTCATCAGGTCCCGGTACTCCGCCGCATCCTCAAACTCCATGGCCGCCGACGCCGCCAGCATCTTTTCCTCCAGATCTTTCAGAATCTTTTTATCGTCGCCGTTCAAGAAACGCAGCGCCTGCTCCACATTTTCCCGGTACTGTTCCTTGGAAATGTATCCCTGGCAGGGCGCGTCGCACTGCCTGATCTGATGATAAAGACATGGCCGCTCTTTGCCGATATCTCTTGGCAGAACCCGGCTGCAATTCCGTATCTTATAGACCTTGTGCATCAGTTCTATGGTCTCCTTCACAGCCCCCGCGCTGGTATACGGACCGAAATACTTCGATTTATCCCTCTTTACATTTCTGCAGAATAAAATCCTTGGATAATCTTCCTGCACCGTCACCCGGATGTATGGATAGCTCTTGTCATCCTTGAGCATGGTGTTGTAGTGAGGTCTGTGCTCTTTGATGAGGTTGCACTCGAGAACCAGCGCTTCCAGCTCCGAGTCCGTAATAATATATTCAAAATATGCGATATGTGAAACCATGTGTTCAATCTTCACACTCCGCTTATAGCTGCTCTGAAAATACTGCCGCACCCGGTTTTTGAGAATCCGCGCCTTGCCCACATAAATAATCTCGTCCTGGGCGTTGTGCATCAGATACACCCCCGGCTTGGCAGGGAGCTTTTTCAGCTCTTCCTGTATATCAAACATGGCAGCCTCCTTTCCCGTCTTTGTTTCTGTATCATAACACAAAAATTCCCGGAAATCCACGAAGGGATTCCCGGGAGCATGATTCCTTATCAATCAGTTTTTAATTTATTTTTCTTCCGGAGAAGACTGTGTGGTCTCCTGAGCGGCAGTTTCAACTGCCGGAACCTCTGCTTCCTGCGCAGGGGCTGCCGCCGCCGAAGTCTCAACTTCAGGGGCCGCAGCTGAGACTTCCACAGCACCATTCGCGGCGTCTGACGTTTGGCTTTCCGCTCCTGCCGGAACTGCTTCCTGTGCAGGGGCTTCGATTGCCGGTGCTTTCTCAGCCTTTTTAGCTTCTTCCGGTTCTTCTTTCTTATATTTGTTGAAGATATTCATGAACTCCTTGCCGGTGATCGTCTCCTTTTCCAGAAGGAAGGCTGCGATCTCGTCCATGGCATCCCGGTATTCGCGGATGATGGACACGGCTCTGTCGTAGGCGTTCTTGAGAATACCCTGTACTTCTTTATCGATGAGCGCTCCGGTAGCGTCGGAACAGTTCATCACCGGACGTCCGTCCAGATAACGGCTCTGAACAGATTCCAGGCCCATGAGCCCGAAGGTATCGGACATACCGTACTGGGTTACCATGGCGCGGGCAATCTGTGTAGCCCGCTCGATATCGTTGGATGCGCCGGTGGTCACGGAATTAAACACTACTTCCTCCGCCGCACGACCGCCGAACAGTCCCACCAGCTCGCTGAGCATCTGCTCTTTACTCATGAGGTAACGCTCCTCCTCCGGCATCTGCATGGTGTAGCCGAGGGCGCCCATGGTTCTAGGTACGATGGTGATCTTCTGCACCGGTTCGGAATGTTTCTGCACGGCGATGGTCACCGCATGACCAACCTCATGGTAAGCCACGATCCGTTTCTCCTCGTCACCGAGGATCCGGTCTTTCTTCTCCTTACCGGCGATAACTACCTCAACGGCCTCCATGAGATCCTGCTGGGTCACTACGGAACGTCCCGCCTTAACCGCGCCGAGCGCCGCCTCGTTGACCATGTTGGCAAGGTCGGAACCCACGGCTCCGGAAGTCGCCAGGGCGATTTCCTCAAAGTCAACGGAATCATCCATGAGCACGTTCTTCGCATGTACTTTCAGAGTCTCGATTCGTCCTTTCAGATCCGGACGCTCCACGATAACTCTCCGGTCGAAACGTCCCGGACGAAGCAGCGCCTTGTCAAGGACTTCCGGACGGTTGGTCGCCGCCAGGATGACCAGACCTTTGGAAGAATCAAAACCGTCCATCTCTGCCAGAAGGGCGTTCAGCGTCTGTTCCCGCTCGTCGTTTCCTCCGCCGTAGGCGGTATCACGGCTCTTACCGATGGCGTCCACCTCGTCGATAAAGATAATACAAGGCGCCATGGACTGGGCCTGCTTGAACAGGTCACGCACACGGGACGCGCCGACGCCGACAAACATTTCGACGAAGTCAGAACCGCTCAGAGAGAAGAACGGTACATTTGCCTCGCCGGCCACCGCCTTGGCAAGCAGCGTCTTACCGGTTCCCGGAGGGCCCACAAGGAGGGCTCCCTTCGGCAACTTCGCGCCGATTTTTGTATATTTACCCGGATTATGAAGGAAGTCCACCATCTCCGTGAGTGTCTCCTTCGCTTCATCCTGTCCCGCCACATCCGCAAATGTAACGCCGGTTTTTTTCTCCACATACACTTTGGCGTTGCTCTTGCCAACACCTCCCATCATGCCGCCGCCTTTGCCAATGCCTCTCATCACAAAGAACATCATGGCATAGATCAGAGCGAACGGAAGAATCCATCCCACCAGCACCTGGGTCAATAACGATGAACTGGAATCATCTTCTTTCTCAAACTGTACATCCTCTGCCGCCAGCAGGCGATTTGTCAACTCCGCATCCGGGAAAATCACCGTGTAATATACGGTCTTCACCAGTGGATTCTCCTGCTCTCTCGGCTCGATGAGCACCCGGCTGTCCGTCAGCGTAACGCTCTTGACTTCATTGTTATCCAGCATGTCAATAAATTCATCATAGGTGATTTTTTCCTGTTCTCCGTTGCGGTATCGGTTCATCACAGTAGAAAAAAGCACCGTAAGCCCCAGACAGATGACCAGCATAATCAATGCCGACTTGATATTTTTCTTCTTGTTGGGGTCATTATTCTGATTATTATTATTCATTTATTCCTCTTCATTCCTCCATGATGCGGCTGCTTACAGCTTCTCAAGGAGCTCCACCGCATCCTTCATATAATCTCTTTCTGTAAATTCTATCTTTCCTGCGTCACAGGCGGCCGCCAGCTCCGGATCCATCGGAATCTTAGCAAGCACAGGCACCTGATACTGAGACGCGATCTCGTCAATATGGCTCTCGCCAAAGACATAGATCTTTTTGCCGCAGTCCGGACATTCCACATAGCTCATGTTCTCTACCAGACCAAGAATCGGAATATTCATCATTCTTGCCATGTTAGCCGCCTTTTCCACGATCATACCTACCAGCTCCTGCGGAGACGCCACGATGATGATACCGTCCAGCGGCAGAGACTGGAAGATGGTCAGCGGCACGTCGCCGGTTCCCGGAGGCATATCCACGAACATATAATCAATATTCTGCCACAGGGTCTCTCCCCAGAACTGCTTGATCACTCCGCCAAGGACCGGTCCTCTCCAGATAACCGGGTCTGTCTCGTTGGCAAGAAGCAGATTTACGGAAACCATGTCGATACCCATGGCTGTGGAGCCCGGCACGATCAGTCCGTCAATATTTCCCACCAGATTCTGATGAACGCCGAACGCCTTCGGAATGGAAGGACCCGTGATATCGCCATCAAGAATGGCCGTCTTATACCCTTCCCGCATGGTCGCGCATGCCAGCAGGGATGTCACCATAGACTTACCCACGCCGCCTTTGCCGGATACGACGCCAATTACCTTTTTTACAGAGCTTCCTTCGCTCAATTTTACACGGAAATCCTCCGGGCTGCTCTGTCTTTCTGAACAATTCTCTCCACAGGAACTGCAATCATGTGTACATTCACTCATTTTTCTTACCTCTCTTTCTATGCGGGCGGATACGCCGTCCACTCCTTCGACACAGCTTTTCTCCTGATCTTTCAGGCAAGCTGCTCCATGATTTTCTTCATATTTTCTGTGATATTTCCTTCAAAAACGGCCAATCCGCAGACCACGATATCAACGCCGCATTCTGCCAGTCTCTTTACGTTGGACGCATTCACTCCTCCGTCCACCTCAATTTTCACGGGCAGTCCCTTCTCATCGATCATCGCACGCAGCGCGCGGATCTTCTCATCGCAATAGGAAATGTATTTCTGTCCTCCGAATCCCGGATTCACCGTCATGAGAAGAACCATATCCAGTTCTTCCAGCACATATTCAAGCACGCCCAGCGGGGTGGACGGATTCAGAGATACCGCCGCTTTTTTACCGCAGGCCCTGATCTGCTGAATGACCCGGTCAAGATGTGTGCACGCTTCTGCATGCACCGTGATAATATCCGCTCCCAGACGGGCGTATTCTTCCACATATCTTCCCGGCTCTTCCACCATCATATGCACGTCAAACACCGCATCTGTGACCGGACGCAGCGCTTTGATCACCGGCGTTCCGAAAGAAATCTGAGGGACAAACATTCCGTCCATCACGTCAATGTGTATATATTTTGCCCCCGCCTGAACGGCAGTAATCACATCTCTTCCCAGATTAGTAAAATCTGCGGACAAAATGGACGGCGCCAGAATTATTTCTTTTGTTTTCATATTGATACCCCTTTTTACAAATGTGCCTTCCTCATATTCATCAGCTCCAAAGCCATGTTTCCATGCAGGCATGAAACATGACTTTCTGGACCCTGTATCATCATAACATAAATCATCGATACTGCAAGTCGAAAATAGGAAAAACACGGAAAGTTCACGAATGAACTATTACTGTTTTCCTGAAAAATCCTTTCTGCGTCTGCCGTACTTGGCCGGGATATGTTATAATGATACCAATTACTTATATTAATTCACAATATCACTGAGAAAGGAAGAATCATTTATGCAATTTTTTGCCCCAACCCATGTTTATCTGGAAAAAAACTGCGTTGCCAATCATAAACAGGAGCTGCTCTCCTACGGAAAGCGGGCTTTTATCATCACCGGAAAACATTCCTCTGCGGTCAACGGTTCTCTGGCGGATGTCCTTGCTGTTCTTGACGAGGCGTCTGTTCCGTATCTCATCTATAATGACATTGAAGAAAATCCTTCCGTGGAGACCGTGGCGAAAGCCGCTGCCGAGGGAAAAGAATTCCAGGCGGACTTTGTCATCGGCATCGGCGGGGGATCGCCGCTGGACGCCGCCAAGGCCATTGCCCTGCTCATCGCCAATCCGCAGGAAGACGCCGGCTGCCTTTATGAGCCGAAAGACTTAAAGGCTCTTCCGGTCATCGCCATTCCGACCACCTGCGGCACCGGCTCCGAGGTCACGCCGAATGCGGTGCTGACCCGCCATGCGTTTAAGACCAAAAAGAGCATCAGCTACAACATTTATCCGGAACTGGCTCTGGTTGACGGCAAATACCTGGCCTCCGCCAATGGACGTCTGCTCATTCACACTGCTGTGGATGCTCTGGCTCACTGTGTGGAGAGCCGCCTGCACGCGAAAGCAAACGTATATAATCACATGTTTTCCGAGTACGGGCTCAGTCTCTGGGGCAAGCTCGCCCCGGTTCTGGAGCAGATCGCCGCCGGGCCGGACGCTGTTCCTTCTTCGCTGTCCGACGAAGACCTGGAGTCCTTCATGCTGGCGTCCACGGTGGCGGGCATGGCCATCGCCCAGACAACCACGTCCCTGCCGCACGCCATCAGTTACGAGATCACCTACAACCACGGCATCCCTCACGGAAAAGCCTGCGGCATCTTTCTTGCCGCCTATATGGATGAATACGCCCGCAACAATCCGGAAGATGTAAACCGGGTGCTTTCTCTGCTGGGTTTTGATTCCACGGAAAGCTTTGGAGAATATCTCCGCCGGCTTCTTGGGTCTGTGGCCATCACAGAAGAGGAAAGCAATCTCTATGCGGACAATATCATGGCAAATGCATCGAAATTGTCCACCTATCCGTTCCCGATTGACCGGGAGGCCATCCTGAGAATACTTACCTGTTCCCTTGATGTGACAGCATAACCACCCGGACGCAGAACGCTGACCCCGGCGCGGCGTCCGCACACAGAGATACCAAAGAGGCTGTCTCGCCATATCGCTCTCCGGAACCCCGGCCGCGATGATGCAGACAGCCTCTTTTCAAGTACTATTTATATAACGAACGCCTCCATTTTGGAAACAGATACCTATCTTCCCAGCACCTGTGCAATCTGGAATTCGTATTCATCCACGTCTTTCTGCATACCTAATGCATCCTCGATATCGTAATCAATATACTGACCATTTCTGTATCCAACTACACGGTTTGTTGCTCCGGCACATAATAAATCCACAGCCAGCGCGCCCATGTAAGAAGCGTATACACGGTCTTTTGCTGTCGGGCTTCCACCTCTCTGCATATATCCGAGGATTGTTGCTCTTGTCTCAACACCGGTACCCTGCTCGATACGTTTTGCCATACCGTAAGAATGTCCGATACCCTCTGCGTTGATGATCAGGTGATGTTTCTTTCCGAGAGCCTTCTTCTCCAGAATGCTGTCGATCAGCTTTGCCTCCAGCTTCGGACGGTTACCGTCAAAACGCTCCGGAATGATGATATCTTCCGCACCTGCAGCGATTCCACACCACAGAGCGATATATCCTGCATTTCTTCCCATAACCTCAACGATGGAACATCTCTCATGGGAAGTGGATGTGTCACGAATCTTGTCGATGGCTTCCATAGCCACGTTTACTGCTGTATCAAATCCAATCGTATATTCAGTACAAGGAATATCCAGGTCGATGGTTCCCGGAAGAGCTACTGTGTTGATTCCCTGTGCGGCCAGCTTCTGTGCTCCGCGGAAGGAACCGTCTCCGCCGATAACTACCAGACCGTCAATGCCTTCTTCACGGCAGATATCCGCTGCTTTCTTCTGATATTCTTCCTGTTTAAACTCCTCACATCTTGCGGTAAAGAGTACGGTACCACCTCTGGAGATGATATCCCCTGTAAAAGTTCTGTCCATGTCAAAAATCTCACGGTTGAGCAGACCGCTGTATCCACGTTTAATGCCCTTTACTTTCACGCCTCTGTCCCATGCGGTTCTCGCAACAGCTCTGATCGCCGCATTCATACCGGATGCGTCTCCTCCACTTGTTAAAATACCGATTGTGTCCACTGCACTTGTCTTACTCATAGACTACCTCCATAATTTCGTGTATTCCCTAAATTAAATTCTGTAGAAAAACCGGACGGCTGGAAAATTCATCCGGCTTTTCACTTGTCATATTATCGCTTTTTCTGGAATTTTTCAATACTCTTCTCAACAAGCTTTATATTTTTTTCACCAAACAGATTCTGAAGCTCTTCAAGAACCGGCGCTTCACCGGAAATGTTTTCATAGGACGGCAGGCGTTTTACCGCCTTTTCCTCCCGGGAATAAATGATGATCTCCCGGTCTCCCGGCGCCCGCCGTATGATATTATACAGCATGTCCCGTTTTTCCTGAAAACATCCGATATTCTCCACCTGAATCCAGATTTCCGTTGGAACAGCATCCATGGAGATGACCGTTTCCGCCACCAGCTTTCCGTTTTCCTCGGAAACAGAGGCTCTTCCCCGCACGTACACGCCAGTGTCCATGACCAGCAGATCTCTGTATTTTTGATAATCTCTCGGAAAAAGAATCACTTCCACCGTTCCATATAAGTCTTCCAGAGTTACAAACGCCATATTCTGATTAGTTTTGGTAAGTTTTACCGTTACATTTGAAATCAAACCGCCCACAATATAATTGCGCCCGTCTTTGACCACCGCCAGGCCGCTTTCCTCATCCGGCTCAAAATCCGTGGATTTCGCAGTGATCTGCTTCTCCATGGACGCCATATAATCCTGCAGCGGATAGCCGCTCACGTAAATCCCCAGCACTTCTTTCTCAAAGGCCAGCTTCTGGGCCATCTCAAACTCACCCACATCCGGATATTGAATTTCATATTCCTTTTTTTCTTCTTCGGAAAAGAAATCAAACAACGACATCTGACCGGTAACATTTTCTTTCTTTTCTCTGGTGACCTCATCGAGAACGTAAGCGTACACCATCATAAGCTGCCGTCTGGTGGCCCCCAGACTGTCCAGCGCGCCCGACTTGATCAGGTTTTCAATGGTACGTTTATTGATTTCCTTCGAAGTCAGCCGTTCCATGAAATCCTTGAGATTCTTGTATCTGCCATGAGCCTCCCGCTCCTCGATCATTACGTCGATAACATTTTTACCGAGACTCTTGATGGCGCTCAGTCCATAGCGGATAGCATCGCCGGAAACAGAGAATCCGCTCTCTCCCTCATTGATATCCGGCTGCAGAATCCGGATGCCCATGCTCCGGCAGGTGTTAATATATTCCGTGATCTTCTTAGGATTGGTAATCACTGAAGTCAGCAGCGCCGCCATAAATTCCATCGGATAGTGGCAGCGGAGCCATGCGGTCTGGTAAGCGACCACCGCATAGGCGGCGGCGTGGGACTTATTAAATGCATATTTGGCAAAGTCGATCATCTCGTCAAAGACATGGTTTGCCACATCCTCCGGGATGCCCCGCCTGATACAGCCTTCCACGCCTTCTTCCTCATTGCCGTAGACGAAGTTTGCCCGCTCCTTCGCCATGACATCGGCCTTTTTCTTGGACATGGCACGGCGCACCAGGTCGCTTCGCCCCAGGGTATAACCGGCCAGCTTCATAACAATCTGCATGACCTGTTCCTGATAGACGATACATCCGTAGGTCGGCTCCAGAATCTCTTCCAGTTCCGGACAGCTGTAGCGGATGCTGTCTCTGTTATTCTTTCCTTTGATATATTTCGGAATAAAATCCATCGGGCCCGGACGGTACAGAGAGATTCCGGCGATAATATCCTCCAGATTGCCCGGCTTTAACTCCCGCATGAAGGACTTCATACCGGCGCTCTCCAGCTGGAACACGCCGTCGGTCTTCGCCTGACCGATCATCTCATAGACTTCCGGATCATCATAGTCGATGGCATTGATATCCAGCGGCTGTCCGGTCTTTTTCTCCACCATGCGGACGGCGTCCTGAATGACCGTCAGCGTCCTCAGCCCCAGGAAATCCATCTTTAAAAGTCCCAGCTCCTCGATGGTCGTCATGGTAAACTGGGTGGTGATGACATTATCCGCGCCCCGGGAAAGCGGAACGAACTCATCAAGGGGTTCCGAGCCGATCACTACGCCTGCCGCATGGATGGACGTATGCCGCGGCAGTCCTTCCAGCCGCATGGACATATCGATAAGATTCTTTGTGACCTCGTCCGCCTCATAGGCCTGACGCAGCTCCGGATTATGATTCAGCGCCTTTTCAATGGTGATGCCCAGCTCCATTGGAATCATTTTCGCCACCTTATCCACCTGAGCATACGGGATATTCATTACCCGTCCCACATCCCGCACCGCCATGCGGGCGGCCATGGTACCGAAGGTGATGATCTGAACTACTTTATCCTTGCCGTACTTCTCATACACATAGTCGATGACCTCCTGCCGTCTCTCATAGCAGAAGTCAATATCAATATCCGGCATAGATACACGCTCCGGATTCAGGAAACGTTCAAAAATCAGCTGATATCGGATCGGATCAATGTCCGTGATCTCCAGACAGTAAGAAACGATACTTCCCGCGGCGGAACCCCGGCCCGGTCCCACGGCAATACCCTGGCTTTTGGCAAAGCGGATAAAATCCCATACAATAAGGAAGTAATCCACATAGCCCATGTTCCGGATGGTATCAAGCTCGTAGGCAAGTCTCTCCTTCAGATCCTCCGGCGGCGGATCTCCGTAACGCTTCACGAGCCCTTCCTCGCACAGTTCTTTCAGATAAGAAAATGCATCGTATCCTTCCGGCACATCAAACTTCGGCACCTTCTGCTCACCGAAAACGATCTCCACGTTGCAGCGTTCCGCGATCTTGTGAGTGTTCTCCAGCGCTTCCCTGGCATAAGGAAAAACCTTTTGCATTTCTTCTTCTGATTTCAGGAAGAACTGCCCTCCCTCGTAGCGCATCCGGTCCTCATCGGTGACCAGCTTGCCGGTCTGGATGCAGAGAAGAAGATCGTGCGGCACCGCATCCTCTTCCTTAATATAATGCACATCGTTAGTCACCACCAGCGGAATGTCCAGCTCCTTGGACATTCGCATGATCACTGAGTTCACCTGCGTCTGCTGACGCAGCCCGTGATCCTGCAGCTCCAGAAAGAAATTGCCCGGACCGAACAGCTCATTCATTCTTCTCGCCGCAGCCCTGGCGCCCTCGTAATCCTCTTTTAATATCTTGTTTGGAATCTCTCCCGCCAGGCAGGCGCTCAGCGCTATGATTCCCTCATGATACCGTTCCAGTATCTCATAATCCACCCGCGGCTTATAATAATAACCTTCCGTAAATCCCCGGGTCACGATCTTCATGAGATTCTTGTAGCCCTGATTATTCTCCGCCAGCAGAACAAGATGGTAATATCTGTCCTCCCCACGGCTCTGCTCCCTGTCAAACCGGGAACCCGGAGCCACATAGATCTCGCAGCCGAGAATCGGCTTCACTCCCACTTCTTTTGCTTTTTTATAAAAATCTATTACACCGTACATGACCCCGTGATCCGTGATGGCCAGACTGTCCATGCCCAGCTCCCTGGCCCGGGGCAGCAGCTCGCTGATCTTGCTGGATCCGTCCAGCAGACTGTACTCCGTATGCACGTGCAGATGCGTAAACGCCAAATGGCTTCACCTCCTGTGTTATGTGTATCTTCCTGTGGTTTCTTTTGTACATTTGCAAAATGCCGGCCGCTCGCCGCGGCAAATCCCGCTATTGAAAAAGAATCCGCCCTGAACTTCACAATTCAGAACGGATATCTCCTCAGGCTCATTCCAAAAATCCGGCGCAAAATAATTACCAGACAGAAACTTCTCCCGCACGGTAAAGACTATTCTGACAATGACGGCTGAAGAATACCATAGCTGTCTGTCGCAATCAGATTATAAAAGGCGCTGGTATTCTCTTCCGGCGCCGGATTGAACTTCTGATAAAAAGAAAAGCCAACACCGCCGATTATGCAGACCAGACACAAGTACCCAATCCATTTGAGCACTCTGCTTTTTCTTTTTTCTTTTGCAAGAATCTTTTTGCGGTTCTTCTTATATTCTTTCTGCTTATCAACCTTTGCCTGACTCATCTGCCTCATCTCGCTTTCTGCTTATTATCTCTGATTATTATACCGAATTATCCGTCTATGAGCAAGAATTATGTGGATTGTTCACAAATTCCTCTGGTCAGGCGTCTCCAGGATAACGCCCCAGCAGATCCACAAAACGTTTCGCTGTCAGATGCGGTCTCGTGATGGCGCTTCCCACTACCACCGCGTGGGCGCCCAGATAGATACATTTCATAGCGTCCTCCGGCGTGTTCAAATGTCCTTCCATCATCATATAGACGTCCTCTCCGAGATCCCGGCACATCCGGGCAAACTCCCGGTAATCCGGACAAGGGCGACTCTCTGTGTAAGCTGTATAACCGCATAAAGTCGGCGCCACGATATCCGCTCCCAGCTCAGCGGCCCGTTTTGCCTCCTCATAATTGGACACGTCTGCAAATGTAATGGCTTCCGGTATGGCTTCCTTCACCTTCGGCAGCAGCTCCCAGGCTTTGGTCCCCTCCAGCGTCATCCTGTCGGTACAGTCCATGGCGATGATCTCCGCGCCGGCTTCCCAGACTGCTTTCGCCGCCTCCAGAGTCGGCGTGATATAGACATCGGTATCTTCTCTCCATATTTTATAAAGGCCGATGACCGGCAGATGCACCGCCTCCTTGATCTGACGTATCTGCTCCGGCGTGTTGGCGCGGATGCCCACAGCTCCCGCCCAGCTGGCCGCCTCCGCCATCTTAACTACCATATTATCCGTATATATCGGGTCTTCCGGCTGCACCTGGCAGGATACTACCAGACCGCCCCGCAAAGACTCCAGAATCTCTTTTTTGCTCGTGTCTGTTGTTTTCATAAGGTTCTCCTTCCGTAGATAAAAAATAAAATAAATATCTCTTTTCCTTTTTGATTCGATATGCTATACTTCTGTTAGAAAGAAAGAGGTGTTTCAAATGACAGAACGACAGTCCAAACTCATAAAACTGGTAAATATTTATCATAAGATCGAAGTCAGCCGCCTGGCTGAGCTGCTTGACGTATCTCAGGTCACCATCCGCAAGGACCTCGACCATCTGGAAGAGGAAGGACTGCTGGCCCGCGAACATGGTTACGCCCTCATTAAAAATGCCAATGATATCAACACCCGCCTGACCATCAACTACGATACGAAACTGAAGATTGCCACCAAAGCGGCAGAAATGGTTTCAAACGGAGAGACTGTCATGCTGGAATCCGGTTCCACCTGCGCGCTGCTGGCAGAGCAGCTGGCGAAGCTGAAAAAGGATATTACCATTGTTACCAATTCCGCTTTTATCGCCATCAGGATCCGGGAACTGCCAATCCGCAAAGTTATCCTCCTGGGCGGTGAATATCAGAAAGAATATCAGGGAATGGTAGGACCGCTCGTGCGCAAATGCGCCAAAGAGTTTTTTGTTGATAAGTTTTTCGTCGGTACGGACGGATTCATTCCAAACGCCGGCTTTACCTGCGACGACCTTATGCGGGTGGAAACCATGAAATACATGGCGAATTCCGCCAACCGTACCATCATTCTTGCCGATTCCAGCAAGTTTTCCCAGAAGGGCGTTGTCATTCAGTCCACCTTTTCCGATATAGACACCCTCTGCACCGACTCCGGCATCTCCCCGGAGATCACCGATATCCTGACACGGAATAACATTCATGTTGAGATAGCAGAATAATGTTCTGTCATTTTATCTGAATTATGAATTACTGCATCTGCGGCGGTTCCACGGAAGACGGAATCTGCCGCAGTATTTTCATTACGCCGTCCTCATCGTTAGACGCCGTGACATGCTTTGCGATTCCCTTCAGTTTCGGGTGAGCATTCTCCATGGCGTAACTCTCTCCACAGCTTAAAAGCAGATCATAATCGTTCAGATAATCGCCAAAGGCCATGGACTCTTCTCTGCTCACACCAAGGCTCTGCTGAATCGCTTCCATGGCGGAACCTTTGCTGACAGACTTGTTGGCCACATCAATCCAGCTGTCGCCGGAAAGCACCGGCGCAATGGTCTCCGGAATACCCGACAGGCTGTCATACACTTCTTCGGCCCTGTACTCTTCTATAAAAATCGCGATCTTCGCGATGATATCTTTTCCGATGCAGTCTTCCAGATTCTCCACAAACTCCAGACTATGATAATACATATGTCCGTTGGACTCCACCAGCTCAGACGCGTGCTTCATATAAGCAGCCCGCGCGCCGCAGAGAATCAGATGCAGCCCCGGCATCGCATCAAAGTACTCAATACACCAGCGTATGTCCTCATCGGACATGGCGTTGCTGTAGATCATCTCTCCCTGCTTAAACACAAAGCTCCCGTTATCAGCCACATACATCAGGCATTCGCTCAGAGACGGAAACATATCGCTGAGCGTCGCATATTGTCTGCCGCTGGCCAGCACAGTCTGAATCTCCGGGTGTGCCAGCACCCAGCTCTCAAAATCCTCCGGCGCATTCTTCTCGCTGTCCAGAAGAGTTCCGTCCATATCCACTGCCACCAGCTTTACATTTTTATTTATCATTTCTGTTCTCCTCTTTTATCTTTTCTGTTATGCTTTTCATCTTTTTTACAAAAATCCCTCCATGCACCGCATCGAAACCGGGATCCGGAAAATATTTTCCATACAAAGAAGAAGCGGGCAAAAACCCGCTTCCCATTATATAAATATTTGTGGCTGATGGCAACAAAATATTAATCTTCCCTTCAGAAAACTTTCTTTTGCTTTCCCGGCGCACTCAGGAGATTTTCTCCATACCGCCCATCATGTTCAGCACTTCCATGAAGATGAACAACAGCATCCATACCGCCGTAAAAGCGTATACATAGTATTTCCGGTGTGTATTATTTCTTTTGAAATATGACACTATCTCTTTTCTGTGACGGAACGCCACTACGCATCCCGCTGCGGCTAAACCGCCTACTACAATAATATATACCAGATTCTGACCGCCTACAGGCAATCTCTCGATCAGTTTGGTCAATACATCTCCAAACAGCAGATTGTTCAGCACATGAAGAAGGATGGAGAAATAGATGGAATATTCCATCGCTGCATAACCGAACACCAGCCCCACCATAAATGCAAAGATACTCTGCAGCGGATTTCCATGCATCAGCCCGAATACTGCCGCTGATACAAGAATGGCAAATGTTTTTCCATATTTCTGGAGACTTTTCATAAGAAAGCCTCTATAGATGATTTCTTCAATGACCGGACCGAAAATACCGGCATATAAGAACATGGAAAGCGTTTTGCTGGTTCCTGTGGCAGCTTCAATGGAACTCATAAAGCTGTATCCCAGCTGATTGGCCGCCGCCTCGGCTCCCGCTGCTATCGCGGAAAACAAAATCTGGGCCAGCATCATAAGGCAGATGCATCCGGCAAACATTCCTGCCGATGGTCTTTTTCCCAGCGCCAGCATCGGCTCAAGCAGGCTGTCTTTCCGATAATACACCAGAAGGAAGGCTGTTCCTATGAGTACCGCCACAATACTGGAGCTGCCATTGCTGATCAGTTTACCCAACAGAGCGTCAATAGCAGCATTTTGCTCCGGACCTCCCGGATGCTCCAGCATTACGCCCACTGTTTTTATAACCATATCCGCTACCACAACTAACAAAATAATGATGTTATAAAATAAAATGCCGCGCATCACATGGTTGATATGTTTTTTTACGCTTCTTTTTTCTGATATATTATTTATATTTGTACTATTGATATCTTTCATATACTACCTCCAACTTTTATTTCTGTCTGCAGTATATGACAGTTTCCCTGCTCACAGGTAAAAAATGTTGTGAACGCAGCCTATTTTGTTGTAAACAACACCGCTTCCAGACAGTAAACGCCTTCTTTGATTTCTCTTCTAATATGCCCCATGTATTTTTCCGCCGTTCTTTCCATATTCATAACTCCAAAACCATGCCAGCCGCCATCGGCTTTTCCGGTAGTCCCCGTCGGCTGTATAACCACTTTGCTTTCCACCGGATTTTCAAACTGAAACAGCCACATATTCCCCTGCCCGCTCATCTTTATCTGAATCCATTTTTCCGGCAGCTGCGCTCCTTCCAGATATTCCAGAGCATTATCCAGAGCGTTGGAAAAAATCGTGCAGATATCAAGCATATCGATACCGCAGTCCTGCGGCAGTCTTCCTTCCACCTCTACTACTGTTCCCTGCTCCTTTGCTCTTCTGTTTTTCTCATTTACAATCGCATCGGCAATATCATTGCCGCACTGAATTCCCACTTCGCTGCGCGCCACCTCTTCGCCCAGCTGCGCCAGGTAAGCACGAATTTCAGCATTTTTTTCTTCTTCAGCCAGCACAGAGAGTACCGCATAATGGTTTTTCATATCATGGCGAATCCGTCTCACTTCCTGCTGCGCCTGCCGGTACGCCTTAAAATGCTCAAGCTCCGTCTTCAGATATCTTTCTCTGAGCTCAGACTCTCTCTGATAGTATTCTTTCCTGCTGCCCTGCATAACGAAAGCGATCATCACCACCGCCAAAAGGGCGATGCTGATGCTTCCTGTCATCAAAAACAAAATGCGCCAGCCGCTGTCAATCTCATATCCCTGTACATTTTCCATGATACCGATCATGATCACCGCCATGACAAAGATAAAAATTCCTCCCAGATTCAGCAGCCAGCGTTCGCCGCGGCTCAGACTGCGGTATCCCTGCTCACCTTTTATCCGTCTGCGAAATCGTCCGCCTTTTCTCCAGAATACCAGTAAAACCAGACAGAACACCGCGTCCATGGCATATGTAAATCCCTCGCTGCTTTTTGCTCCGGTAAACACGACATAGAACGCTGTGCTGGCTGCCACCATCATAAACAGATATCCGGATATAGGCAGAAACAGAAACATTCCCCGAATCCGCTTTTTCTTCCGTGTCAACAATACATACAGACAGAAAAACACTACGGGGCACAGGAAATCCGCCCACTCCAGCCTGTCCGGAATCAGCTTCAGCCCGAGAATTACCGCCAGATAGCTTCCGGAAAACAGATATAAGCTCCGCTTCCCGGAAAACCCCGGTTCCATATAAATGTAATGATAAAACAAAATCATGCAGAGCAGCATGATGCTCTCGCTGAGTATGTCATAAATATCCATCGCAACCATGTCATTTCTCCCGCAGATACCGTGTCATTTTTTCCCGGAACAACTCCCTGCGGCGGCCGCTGACCGGCAGCTGTCCGCCGTCCTCCATTATCAGTTTTTTCCCGTCAAAAGAGCGGATATGTGACAGATTCACAATATAACTCCGGTGAATCTGAAAAAACAAATCTTCCGGCAAAGAAGTATACAGTTCTTTCAGTTTGCCCCGCATGAGAAATGTCTGTCCTGTCGTCACGATATTCAGATATACATTTTCACTCTTCACATAAAAAATATCCCGACAATCCACATAGATCTCCCGCTCTCCGGTCACAACCCTCAGTTTATGCTGTTCCTGTTTCCCTGCAGTCCGCTCCACTGCCCGGAGAGCCTCCACAAGTTTCTCCTGCCGGAGAGGCTTCGCCAGGAAACGAAATGCCTGTACCTCATACCCTTCCATGGCCAGTTCTGTATGACTGGTCAGCAGGAGAACCGGAATTCCGGGATACTTTTTCCGCAGCTGACGGGCCGTTTCCAGTCCGTCCATCCCCTGCATCTCAATGTCCAGAAATACACAGAAAATACCTTCCGGCTCTCTGTCCGCCATTTTCAGCAGCTCCTCGCCGGAGGAGACAGAAAGAATCAGTACGTCAAGGCTGCTGTAATAATCTTTCAGGCGCTGCTTCAAGTCATCACGAATGTGCATTTCATCATCACAGATAATGATTTTCATTTCCTCTCCTCCTGTTTTTCTCCTCTGCCGCTGCTATGCGGCCCTGGCAAATGTATCTTCCAGGCTCGGCGGGTATCCTCTTACTATTCCGCCGGGTGGGACGCCGGGTGAGAAAGCCCTTCTGCTTCCAACGCTGCGCAAAACTCATCCAGACTCATCATACCCATATCCTGTTTGTCGTTTTCGGCGTCACGTTTTCTGACGGAAACCATTTCCTGCTCTTCTTCTTTACCGCCGACGATGAGCATGTAAGGAACCTTCGCCAGCCTTGCTTCCCGGATCTTGTATCCCAGCTTCTCATTGCGCCCGTCCAGTTCCACACGGATATTTTTCGCCTTCAGGGCTCTCTGCACCTCTCTGGCGTAATCCGCATGTTTATCGGATACCGGAAGAATCTTAACCTGCACCGGAGACAGCCACAGCGGGAATTTACCGGCGTAATGTTCGATAAGGATTCCGATGAACCTCTCGATGGAGCCGAAGACCACCCGGTGAATCATGATCGGGCGGTACTTCTGTCCGTCTGCCCCGATGTATTCCGCCTCAAACCGCTGCGGCAGCTGAAAGTCGAGCTGAATGGTTCCGCACTGCCATGTCCGTCCGATGGAATCTTTCAGATGGAAATCCAGCTTTGGTCCATAGAAGGCGCCGTCCCCCTCGTTGACCACATAGTCCATGCCCATATTTTCAATGGCCCGGCGCAGGGCGTCCGTTGCCATCTCCCAGTCCTCGTCGCTTCCCATACTGTCTTCCGGTCTTGTAGACAATTCTACATGATATTCAAAACCAAATCCAGTATAAACTTCGTCAATAAGCCGTACCACATTCTGGATTTCAGATAGCATCTGATCCGGCGTCATGAAAATATGCGCGTCATCCTGAGTAAAACATCTGGCCCGCATCAGTCCGTGGAGCTGTCCGGATTTCTCATGGCGATGCACTGTGCCCAGCTCGCCCAGACGCAGCGGCAGTTCCCGGTAAGAGTGCGGCTCCATCTTGTAGACAAGCATGCCTCCCGGGCAGTTCATCGGCTTCACCGCAAAGTCCACATCATCGATCTGCGTGGTGTACATATTTTCCCGGTAGTGATCCCAGTGACCGGAAGTCTCCCAGAGACTCCTCTCCAGAATCATAGGCGTGGAGATTTCCTGATAGCCCTCCCGCTCGTGGATATTTCTCCAGTAATCAATGAGCAGATTTTTGAGGATCATTCCCTTTGGAAGGAAGAACGGGAATCCCGGCCCCTTATCGGAAAAGAAGAACAATCCCTGCTCTTTTCCCAGCTTCCGGTGATCTCTGCGCTTCGCTTCCTCCAGCATAAACAGGTACTCATCCAGCATGGACGCCTTCGGGAAAGAAATCCCGTAAATACGGGTCAGCATCTTATTATGCTCATCACCCCGCCAGTATGCGCCCGCCAGAGACAACAGCCGGAACGCCTTTACATTTCCTGTATTTGTAATGTGCGGGCCGCTGCAGAACTCCTCGTACTCTCCCTGCTGATAAAATGTGATGGTCTCCCCGTCCGGCAGCTCCCGGATCATTTCCTCCTTGTAATCCTCCTGCTGCCGCGCCATGTAGGCAAGGGCCTCCTCCTTGCTCACCTCCCGCACGGAAAGCGAAAGATTCTCCTTCACAATGCGGCGCATCTCCTCTTCCACCGCCTTCAAATGCTCCTCCGCAAACGGGAAAGAAAACTCAAAATCATAATAAAATCCATTTTCAATGGCCGGCCCAATGGCGCACTTCGTATCCGGATACAGCCGTTTTACCGCCTGCGCCATGATGTGGGAGCTGGTGTGCCAGAACGCCTTCTTCACTTCTTCCTGCTCAAATTTGCCATCCATTACTTTTCCATCTCTCAGTAATACTTTCATTTTCTGCATCTCCTTTTAATATTTATTTTTTTCGATACAACAGGATTAATTTTCAATTTTGCCGAAATCCTCTGCGGAACGTCTTTCCGCCCGGAGGGCTTTTATATTATAGGAATTCCAGCGGAATTTCCCATAATATAAAAAACACCCTCGCAAGACATATGTTCATATATCTTCCAAGGGTGCGTATCGCACGGTTCCACCTTCACTTTTCACTTCAGATTCCATCAAATCCTAACCTTTAACGCAGGTGTACGTCGGCGCTTACCAATGGCAATTCATCTTCGGCACCGCGGCTGGGGAATGGTTTTCGTAAACGTTTCACATAAACGGCTTCCACCAAACGCCGTTCTCTCTGGATGCTTCCCGCAAACTACTCTTTTCCGTCATCGCTTTTTCTGTTGTTCTTTTGCCGTGATAATAGCACCGGAGGAGGGGATTTGTCAATATGGAAATTGGATTTGCGAAGTTCCGGATATGCCACGCAGGCTGTTGTTATGTCCAAGTGATGAAAAACAGATACTTTTACACCATATAGATAACACTTTTCGCTACCTACCGCCTCATGGACAAAAAGGCGTCGTAAATATTCACCATCCCGTAGCCCCACTCCCGGTTCGGGTAATCGTAGGCGCCGGGGCGGTCCGCTCCCTGGATGAGATAAAACCGCATATTCTGTCCGTTTAGAGACAAATCATTGCCCTGCACGATGGCCCACTCCTGCATGAGAGCGCCGATGCCTGCCCCGAAGGCAGCGGCAACGCTGCTGCCGCTGCGGCTGATCTCCCGGCGGCCGTCGCCGGAAGCGGCCGCCGGGGACGGTATATGCACATCTACTCCCGGAGCTGCCAGGTCGGGTTTCACCCGGCCGTCGCGGGTGTATCCCTGGCTGGCGCGGACATACAGGCTCTGCGACGCGGCGTCATAAGGCACATAGGTGATGCCGTAAATAGCGTCTCCCGGCGAGGTCAGTGTGTCCGTGGCCTCCGGGCTCACGAAAAATGTATCTTCTTTCAGGAAGTTGGTGATGGGCATCCACAGGTTAAAGGTGCGGTTTCCCTGCCCTTCGGCATAAACCCGCAGCCGCCAGAGACCGGCGGCGGGACTCCGGAAGTTCATGCGGATCACCTGTTCGCCGCCCACGGTCTCTCCCACAAAGGAGCGGATCTGGAGTACGGTGTTTTCCGGAAAGAAACGGATGCTCCGGAATTCATTTAATTTGAGTTGAATCCGCTCCACAGTTTCTCCGCCCGGAGAGATCAGACCCACAGAAAACGTCACCGGCGCATCGCCCCACAGTTCCATGATAAACCCGTTCTCTCCCTCCGCCACGTTAAACTCCACCGTCTCATATTCCTCCCCTGCCGGTACATTTCCCCGAAAATGGTGCCCGCTGATACCTTCGTTTCCAGAGGCGATGTGGAAAGAAACGCCCGGCAGCAGAGAGTTCTGAGAGATATACCGTTCCAGACTGCCGTTCCCGCTGTGGCCGCCCAGATTAGTACCAATACCGATACAGATAGATACCGGCCGCTGCAGTGCCGTCGAGATACCCAGCACATACCGGATGGCGAGTATCACATCATCTTCCTGACACGCCCACACATCGTCCCGCACAGAATAAAAATCCAGAAGATATTTTTTCGGCCGTTTCAGTTTCACAACCACCAGCTCACTATCCGGAGCCGCTCCGGAGAAATCCGCCTCCTCATCTTCCCGGCCGGCTGATATGCCCGCCAGAAATGTACCATGTCCGTTTTCGTCCCGCGGAAGCTCTCTTGGATTGTCGGTCAGCGCCCCATCGATTGCCTCCCGGCTCCATTCTCTTCCAAAAGAGTAGCCTTCCGGCCGCTGTCCTTCCTGATCTCCCTGATCCCAGTAAGCGGCAACTTTCGTGCTGCCGTCTTCATAGCGAAACATCCTGCTGGTCAGATCAATTCCCGTATCGATAATACCCACAAGCGTCCCGATTCCCCGCAGCCCAAGCTGAGGCGAACGCCGGACACGAATGACGCCTGTCTCCTCCAGTTCCCTGGAAGTCATCAGTCCATACAGCCGAGGCACCTTATTATAATTGATATCCGGCCTCTCTCCGGTAAAAGCTCCCGGCTGATATATGTATACGATTGCCTGATTATTGCCTGCCGGCTCCAGACAGAGAGACGGATAATTTTCCAGAAAGGTTGCACCGTCCAGAAGATAGTCAATCAGATAATTCTGATAGCTCTCATCTATGGCCGCATCATTAAAGCAATGCGTTTTGCCCGTCTGCTGATATTGCATATTTCCCATATATTCGTCCTCAACTCTCGTCAATTTTCCTATTTATATTATGCCCCGCAAAAAAAATTATGTTATTTTTTCCATCTTGATTTTTTTCTTCGAAGTGATAACATAAAATCGTTCCTTAAAGAACAACCGATGTGAGCAGTGCCAACTGCATTGCCATGACCTTTAAAAACATTCCGTTAGAAGACACATAGAACAGATTTTGAGGATTGCAGCACACGGAGGGAAGAAACAATGACTACAGCTACCGTCAACATTGATTCTTTGGACAAAATTCAGGCTTTCGTTAAAATCATCAATGAGTACAACGGCCGTTTCGACTTGGTATCTGGCTGTTCCAGAGTAAATGCCAAATCTGTTATGGGCATTTTCAGTCTGGATATATCACGTCCTTTGCACCTGAATATTTATAATGACGAGAACGCCGATTATGTTACAAATGCTATATCCGCATTTATTATCTGAATTTCATACAATAACAAGATCTCAGGCCCCGACAGCATCTCATTCTTCCATTAATCACCCGCTGCCCCACCGCCGGATCTTCATATAAATCCAAAACAGGACAGGAAAATTATTCCCTGCCCCGTTTTTTATATTATAGGAAATTCCGCTGGAATTCCTATAATATAAAAGCCCTCCGGGCGGGATGCGCACTCGCGATCTAACGCCGACATCTATCGGGCAAATGGCTGCCGTTTACCGCCGGCCACGGATACATTTCTTAGCGGTCAAGTTTCTCCGGTTCCGGATATTCCTCTCCAAATGTATCTACTGTGACAGTCTTCATCACCTGTTTATGATATGGGGAATCCCCGAAAGTCTTCTCACAGGCGATTCTGTCCACCACATCCATACCTTCAATGATCTTTCCGAAAGCAGCATACTCGCCGTCCAGATGCGGCGCCGGCTTATGCATGATGAAGAACTGAGAACCAGCGGAGTCCGGCATCATCGCTCTCGCCATGGAAAGAACGCCTTCCTCATGTTTCAGCTGATTATCGAAGCCGTTGCTTCTGAATTCTCCTTTGATACTGTAGCCCGGATTGCCCGTACCATTTCCCAGAGGACATCCGCCCTGAATCATAAAGCCTTTGATGATCCGGTGGAATGTGAGCCCGTCATAAAATCCCTTCTTTACCAGAGAGATAAAGTTATTAACAGTATTCGGAGCAATCTCCGGATACAGCTCCGCTTTCATCACGTCGCCGTTTTCCATTGTTATTGTTACGATTGGATTTGCCATAACTACTCTTCCTTTCTGTGCATTTTTTGCATAATATTTTACGTTTTAGCCGCATACAGCGGCGTCGGAATATATCATAGCACATTTGTTATCGTCCGCCAAGGCGGGGATTGGCGGATGCGGGGCTTTCCGCTTGCATTTTCCGCGGTTCTTTCTTATAATAAATGACCGTAAGATTTTATTTTTGTATACAAAGGAGTTTAAAATGGATAGAAAATTATTGTTTTTTGATATTGACGGCACGCTGCTTGCGGGCGGGATTCCCGGCTATATTCCTGAGAGTGCCATCAAAGGTCTTATGCAGGCGCAGGCCAACGGACATTATCTGTTTATCAACAGCGGCCGTACCTTTTCTTTCATGCCGGAGGCCATTAAAGAGTTTCCTTTTGACGGGTACATATGCGGCTGCGGAACGGAGGTGATCTTTAAAGGAGAGAGCCTTTTTCACAATAAACTGCCGGACAGCGTTCGCTTTGGTCTGAAAGATATCCTTCGTGCAACAAATGTACAGGGTGCATTTGAAGGACATTCTTCCTGTTTTTTTGACGAGAGCATCGAACTGATTCCTCCTCTGGCAGATATACGCGGCGTTTACGCTTCTTCCAGCAGCCCGGATGCTGTCCGCAGCTTTGATGATCCGGATATGGATTTTGATAAGTTCGTCGTATTCACCGATGAAAACAGCGATTTTGATCGTTTCTTAAAAGCCGTGGAGAACGATTTCACCTGCGTCCAGCGGGAACCTGCGGGCAAATATCATTTCAATGAGATGATTCCGAAAAACTGTTCCAAAGCAACAGGAATTGATTTCATGGTAAAACATCTGGGTGCTTCTCTGGACGACTGCTATGTATTCGGCGACAGCTCCAACGATCTGTCCATGCTGCGCCATGTAAAAAACAGCGTCGCCATGGGGAATTCTTTCCCGGAGGTGCTGGGACAGACTTCCTATGTGACGACGAGGGTAGACCGCGACGGCATCTATCTGGCACTGAAGCATTTTCATTTAATCTGACGCTGTGCAGAACTGCCCGTAAATATATTCTGCTAAAAGAAGTATAATTGCTAAAAAAGGAGGAGTCCGCTTTTTCTCAGCGGATCTCCTCCTTTAATAATATCAGTTTTTCCGGCGGAAAATAGATTGCTTCCGGAATCTTTTCCTGCATCTCCTCCCATTCTTTCTTGGAGAGTTTCCACCAAATTGGCTGTAAGTCCGGTTTTGCCGACAGATTCTCCAAAGAAACATTTCTCAAGATAAGATATATCTCAAATGGCGCCTCCGTAATGCGTTCCAGAGCGCAGTTCATCACATTACTTTTCTCCACATTTTCCGGCAAGATGTCTTCGCCATCGCCATGTTTCGTACTTCCATATGGTACCGCAAAATCATGGGCGCGCAGCCCCACGTGGGTGACGCCCTCCACGATGACGTCTGCCACATGCAGACGGACTCCCCAGTCTATGGCGTACAGCTCGTGGTCGCTGAGAATCTCTGCCCGGGACAGGTTTTTGCAGCCGGTGAGTCTGGCTGCTCCCACGGTGACCGGATTGCGGAAAAGTTCCTTTGTGCTACCGGCTATTTCTATACCTCCCGGGCACATAACCGCCATCCTCGGGCACATCTGATAGATTTCGTCCCGGCTATGGGACACCATCAGCACATCTTTCTGATAGGTGCTGCCAAGCATGCCTTTCATCTCCTGCAGAAGCTGCTCCCGCAGATAGCTGTCCAGGGCGGAAAATGGCTCATCCAGAAGCAGGATATCCGGATCGGAAGCGATGATTCTCGCCAGGGCGACCCGCTGCTGCTGACCGCCGGACAATCGTCCTGGCAGTGCGTCCGCCAGCTCCGGTATATGGAACTGTTCCAGCAGGCCGGTAATGTACTCGTTCTTCTCCTGCCTGGAGGAGAATTTTTTTCCGGCGCCGGACAGCCCCGCCTCCACATTCTGCCGCACCGTCATGTGCGGAAACAGCGCGTACTGCTGGAAGAGATAGCCCACCTTTCTCTTCTGCGGCGATACATTTATTTTTCGCCCGGAGTCAAACAGCACACGGCCGTTGAGTGTGATCCGGCCGGAATCCGGCGTCTCGATTCCCGCGATACATTTGAGGGTCATGCTCTTTCCGCAACCCGATGCGCCAAGAAGTCCCATACAGCCGCTTTCCAGCTCAAAATCCACCTTCAATTCAAAATCTTTCAATTGTTTTCTGATGTGCACTGTTATCGCCATCTCTTTTACCTGCTTTCCTATTTATTCTCGGTGAATCCGGCGGCACGTTTTCCCCGGCGTCCGCGCCTGCCCGCTCTGTCGCTTCCCGGCGTCTTCATAGAAAAATAATTCATCATGATCACAACCAGAAATGAGATGCCGACCAGAACCGCCACATATCCCGAAGCTTCCCGCGTATCTCCGGACGCCACCGCCGCGTAGACCGCCAGCGGAAGAGTTCTCGTCTTACCGCTGATGTTTCCGGCGATCATCGCCGTGGCGCCGAATTCGCCGAGACCTCTGGCGAAGGCCAGCACCGCGCCGGACACCACGCCGGGTCTTGCCACAGGAAACTGTATTTTCCAGAAAATGTTCCACTCGGACATTCCGAGGGTTCTTCCCGCCGAAAGTAGATCGGGATTCACCTGTTCGAAGGCTCCTCTCGCCGCCCGGTACATGAGAGGAAATGAAATGAGTACCGCCGCCAGCACTGTGGCTTCCCAGGAAAAGGCAATCTTCACCGAGAAATAATCCACCAGAAACTTTCCGACCGGTCTCCGGATTCCAAAAATGTACAGTAAAAAAAATCCGGCCACCGTCGGCGGCAGAACAAGCGGAAGGGTGAACAGCCCATCCAGAATCATTTTCAGTTTTTTATTTTTGATGCAGAATACCAGCTCCGCCATGGCAGCTCCCAGAAAAAATGTAATGATGATGCTGGCGGTCGCTGTCTTTAACGAGATAAGTACCGGTGACCAGTCCATAATGATTCCTTTCCATCCCGGTCTTGTGACACAGAGAACGTCCGGGGACGCGCCATGCGCCGCCCGGACTGCTGTTTCAAAAGACCTGTAATTTAAAACTGTTTATTTATTAGCGGTAAATCCTGCTTCCACAAATACATTCATGGCTTCTTCGCTCTGCAGGAAGTCCTCCAGGGTCTGAGCCGCTTCTTTTTTGTTGGTGGAAGTGGTGATACCCACCGGATAGATGACCGGTGTTTCCATCATGGAATTGTCTGCCGTTGCCAGAACGGTCACCTTCTTGTCATCGCCGTTGCTGTTTTCTGTGAGCGCGTCCGTAGAATATACGATGCCTGCGTCGGCGCTTCCCTCTGCCACCCAGGTGAGTACCTCGGTCACGCTGTTGCCGAAGCTTGCCTTCTCTGCCACCTGGTCATAGATGCCAAGACCTGTAAGAATCTCCTGGGCGTATTTTCCTGCCGGAACGCTTTCCGGATCGCCGATGGCAACCACATCTGCGTTGGCCAGATCCTCAAAACCGGTAACGTTGGACTCTACGCCTTCCGGCACGATCAGAACAACATCGTTTTTCAGCAGATTCACAACGGAGGCCTGATCAACAAGGCCTTCCTCCACCAGGGTATCCATATTGGAGGTTGCCGCTGACATAAACAGATCCGCCTCCAGTCCCGATTCAATCTGCTGCTGCAGATCACCGGAGCTTGCGTAAGTTCCTTCCACCTGAATGCCCGGATTAGCTTCCTCAAACATCGGAATCAGCTGATCCTCAAATACCGCTTCCAGACTGGCTGCAGCCGCGATCAAAAGCGTCGTCTCCTCTCCCGCTGCCGCCTGCGCCGCAGTGGCCCCCTCCCGGGCCGCTTCTGTTCCGGACGTCTCGTTGGCATCCTGTCCGCTGCCGCTGTCAGAACCGGCCGGGCCGCAGCCTGCCATGCCCATAATCAGCGCCGCTCCCAGCGCAAAAGTCATACATTTCTTTACCAAACCGTGTTTTTTCATGTTTTTCTCCTTCTTTTTTGCTTATTTTATTGTGTTTTGTATTGTTTTATTTCTTTTTTATTATACTCATACCACCATAAAAATCCAACAAAAAAGGACAAACATAATTATAAAAACTAACGCGGTATCTTCCTGACATGTAAAAAATATCTAATCCGAATAAATAACTTCTCCCATACCTGTCACATCATACCCTCCTAAAGCGAAAACCTCTTCCTGGTATTCTGAAGACTGCAGGATATGGAGCAGCGCCTGATACGGCGGCTTCCAAAAGTCCTCCTTACGAAAGACCATATCATAGGATTCCTCCTGCTGAAAGATAAAATCAATACCAGATACCTGAAGGCTGTGCTTCTCTGTTCCCAGCGCCACGTCGGCTTCACCTCTTGAGACAGCGGCGGCAGCTTCCAGATGGGAATTGACGATATTATGATACCCCCGCACCTCTGCCGGAGAAATGTGATGCTGCCGCAGTTTTTCATCCATCAGCACCCTTGCCCCGCTTCCTGCCTCGCGGCTCACAATCCGGACATCTTCTCTTTTCAGATCATCGAAGGTCTGAATATTCTTCGGATTCCCCTTCTTCACATAAAAGCCCTCCTTCCGCTTGAGCATATGGACGACCACCAGATCTGTCCCCGGCAGCATACTGCTCACATAAGGCAGATTATAGCTATCCGTCGCCCCATGCCAAAGATGCGCCGTCGCCACATCCACCTGTCCCTGATACATGGCATAGAGCGCATTATAGCTCCCCTTATAAGATCGCACTGCCGGACATCCTTCCGGATGGCGGCTCAGCCGGTCCGCCAGAATATCAAGCACCACATCCTGCCCGCAGATGATCAGAGGCCCGTTATCGTTTCTCCTTCCTTCTGCCAATCCGCTCCGCTGCCAGCCCGCTCCTGCCGATGAACTTCCCTCTTCTCCGGCTGCCTCCTTCGGCGTCCGGCCTCCGTACCGGATATATTCATCCAGATCCTCCTGCCGGATACGAAGCTGTTTACCCAGCTTGGACGCCTTCAGATCCCCACGTTTTATCATATCGTAAACGGTATTTTTCTTTACCTTCAGAACTTCTGCCGCTTCCACCACAGTCAATAATCTCTCACGCATGGTCTTCCCCTTTCCGCTGCCTGTATATTTTCATGATCAGCAGTCGTCATGTGCTGTTTCTTCACATTCAAAACAGGGAGCAGACACTCGCTGCTCCCTGTTTATCATATCATATTTACCACTCATTATGAAGAAGCTTATGCTCTTTTCCTTTCAGCAGTCCATCGTAAAGAGTCTGAATAATAGGGTTCTCGTTGGAACGCTTGATCTGCGCCACGCTGTCAATCCTATAGATACCCTCAAATCTGGCTGCCTTGGTGCGCGGGCCGATTGGAACCGGCTGACCGCCGCCGGCCATACATCCTCGTTTGCAGGCCATGACTTCCACAAAGTCATAGTATACCTCTCCGGACTGGATCTTCTTCATCACTTCGTCGGCATTGCGCAGGCCGTTGACCACCGCCAGTTTCAGCTCACGCCCGTGAAAATCTACCACAGCTTCTTTAATTCCTTCGGTACCGCGGATTCCGGTAAAGCTGATATTCTCCAGATCCTCCGCTGCGCTGCTGTCAACGAGCCGGCGGAGCACCGCCTCTGTCACGCCGCCGGTAACGCCAAAGATAGCTCCGGCTCCGGAGGACAGGCCAAACGGCATATCGAGAGCTTCGGACGGCATTTGAGACAGATCAATGCCGGCCTCCTTGATCATACGTGTGATCTCCGTGGTAGTCAGCACCAGATCCACGTTCTGCTCGCCGTCGGTATAATGCTCCGGACGAAGAATCTCCGCTTTCTTTGCCGTACAAGGCATGATGGAAACCACCATAGTCTTTCTTGTATCTTCTTTATTCATACGGGCTTCTTCCTTGATGATAGCCCCGAACATCTCCTGCGGAGAACGGCAGGTGGAAATGTGTTTCCGCAGATCAGGGTATTTATTCTCACAGAACTTCACCCATGCCGGACAGCAGGAAGTAAAAAGCGGAAGATTTTCTCCGGACTCCAGCCGCTCCACAAATTCCTTGGCCTCTTCCATGACTGTCAGGTCTGCGCCAAAATTGGTATCATAAATCTCGTCAAATCCCATGCGCCGCAGAGCTGCCACCAGCTGTCCCAGTGCATTTTCTCCCTTAGGGATACCGAATTTATCGCCCACAGCTACTCTTACGGCCGGCGCGATCTGCGCCACCACCCGGGTATTCTTATCTGACAGAGCCATCCATACCGGATGGATATTCTGCTTGATGGTGATGGCACCGGTCGGACATACCACCCGGCACTGGCCACAGCCCACACAGTCTGTTTCCGCCATGGTTCTGTTAAACGCCGGCATCACCTGCATGTTTGAACCCCGGTAGGCAAAGTCCAGAATGCCCAGTCCCTGAATCTCATCACAGGTACGTACGCAGTCGCCGCAGAGAATACATTTATTCGGATCACGGACAATACAGTCCGAACTCTCATCCAGCGGCAGCGTCGGTTTATTGTTCTCAAATCTTATATAACTTACGCCCAGCTGTTTGGCCAGGTTCTGCAGGATACAGACGCCGTTCTTCTTACAAGTGGTACAATCCCGGCAATGTGAAGACAAAAGCAGCTCAAGTATCATTTTTCTGTGATGCTGCAGCCGCGGTGTATTTGTATAGATCACCATTCCGTCCCTTGGGACCTCGGAACAGGAGGCAAAGATCTTGCCCCGGTCATCCTCCACCACGCACATGCGACAGGCGCCGTAGGTGGACAATTCCGAATGATAACAGAAGGTAGGAAGATCAATACCGGATTTACGGATGACAGAAAGTACATTTTTCTCGTCATCAAAAGCAACTTTTCGATTGTTGATGGTCATATATTTCATAGTCTCTCAGCCTCCTACGCTTCAATGTGGATGGCTCCAAATGCACAGGCACTCTCGCAGGCGCCGCACTTGATACATCTGGAATTATCGATCACATATGGTTCCTTAATCTTTCCGCTGATAGCGCCCACCGGACAGTTTCTCGCACACTTGGAACAGCCCTTGCACCGGGTTGGACTAATGACGAACCGCCGCAGCGCCGTACAGTTTTTCGCCGCACATTTCTTATCCACCACATGCTGCACATACTCATCCCGGAACAATTTCAGCGTACTCATCACCGGCAGCGCCGCGCTCTTTCCAAGACCGCACAGAGCGGTGTCTGTAATAGTCGTCGCCAGTTCTTCCAGCAGACCCAGATCTTCCAGCGTTCCATTTCCTGCCACGATCCGCTCTAGAATCTCCAGCATCCGCTTCGTACCCTCCCGGCACGGCACACATTTACCGCAGCTCTCATTCTGGGTAAAATTCATGAAGAATCTCGCCACCTCTACCATACAGGTGTTGCTGTCCATGACAACGAGGCCGCCGGAACCGATCATAGCGCCCATCTTTTTCAGAGAATCAAAGTCCAGACTCACATCAAGATGCGGGGTGATGAGACAGCCGCCGGACGGCCCGCCGATCTGCACCGCCTTAAATTCCGCATCTCCCTTGATGCCGCCGCCGATATCAAAGATAACTTCCTTCAGTGTCGTTCCCATCGGCACTTCAATGAGACCGGTGTTCTTCACACTTCCGGTCAGGGCAAACGCCTTGGTTCCCGGACTCTTCTCCGGCCCGATGGTCTTGTACCAGGCCGCTCCATTGGTAATGATCATCGGCACATTGGCAAAGGTCTCCACGTTATTGAGTACCGTCGGTTTCGCGAAAAGCCCCTGCTCCACAGTCCGCGGCGGCTTCACTCTAGGCATGCCCCGCTTTCCTTCAATAGATGCGGTCAGCGCGCTTCCCTCGCCGCAGACAAAGGCTCCCGCGCCCCGGTTAATATGTAAATGAAATGAAAAGTCTGTTCCTAAAATATTGTCCCCCAGAAGCCCCTTTTCTTCTGCCTGCTGGATAGCCAGCTTCAGACGGCTGATGGCCAGCGGATACTCTGCGCGCACATAAATATATCCTTCCTGAGCGCCGACAGCGTACGCCGCGATCATCATACCCTCGATCATCTTGTGCGGATCGCCCTCCATGATACTTCTGTCCATGAAGGCTCCCGGGTCTCCCTCGTCGCCGTTACAGACAACGTAACGAATCTTCTCTTTCTGTCCGGCCACCTGCTTCCATTTGTAACCGGTCTGGAAGCCTCCGCCTCCTCGGCCCCTCAGATTGGAATCCATAATTTCCTGCACGACTTCCTCCGGAGTCATGTCAAACAACGCCTTGGCAAACGCCTGGTAGCCGCCGCAGGCAATGTATTCCTCGATATGTTCCGCATCAATATGCCCGCAGTTTTTCAGTACCAGACGGGTCTGTTTCTTATAGAAAGGAATCTCCTCCTGTTTCTGATATTCAATGCCGTCCTGTTTGTAGAGGAGATGACGTATCACATCTCCTTTTTTGATGGTTCTCTCAAAAATAGCCTCACAGTCATCCACGGACACCTTCGTATATAAGATACCCATCGGCTCAATACGCATCAGCGGGCCCATCTCACAAAATCCGTGACATCCGCTCTTCTTCACCGCCACCGGGCCATTTCCATGGGCAATCTCCGGACCAAATTCCACAGACACATCCGGATATCCTTTTACAAGCTCGCACATTTTCTCATAAATCTGCCCGGAACCGCCGGCCAGACATCCCGTTCCGGCACAGATCAATATTCTGCATTTGCTGACCCCAATCACCTGCTTCGCGTATTCTTCCAGCTGATTAAGCGCTTCTCTGTTCTCAATCCTCATTTTTTAATCTCCTTTATACCTGACCTAACCTTCTGAACGCAGTTCCTGAATCAGCTCCGCCGCCGCATCCGGCGTCATAGCCGGATACACCTTGTCATTTACCGTCAGCACCGGCGCAAGCCCGCAGGCGCCCAGGCACGAAACCGTCTCAATCGTGAACATCATATCGTCTGTCGTCACTTTCTCCTTGGAAAGCCCCAGCTCCGTATACAGTCTTTCCAGAATTGTCAGAGACTTCCGCACATGGCAGGCCGTACCGTCACAAACTTTGATAACATATTTTCCCTTCGGTTCAAAGGAAAAATTCTCATAAAAAGTTGCGACACTGTACGCTTTTGCATCAGTAATTCCGATTTTCCCTGCCACATAAGAAAGCAGTTCCGGCGGAAGATAACGGTACTCACTCTGAATATCCTGTATAATAGGAATCAGTGAGGATTCTCTCGCCCCGTGGGACGCGATTATCTCATCCGTTTTGTCATAGTAACTTTGCTCCAGCATAAAACCCTCCTTTTGCTGTCCGACGACAGCTTGCTCTTTCAAGGTTAATATAGTTCTCTCAGCACCTCTTTGCTGTAGATTTCATATATACATGCATAATACACATCTATTATAGTGTAGAATTATACAAATTACAACAGAATTTTGTTATCATATTAACAAACTGCAGTATTTCTGCCTTTTTACATAAATTTCAGTATATTTTTTTGTGTTTTTTTAACAACAAATCTTTTATTATTATCATCTTAATACCATTCGTCTCTCCGAAAAGAAAATATATTAATATCTTATAGACATTTTTCAAGGTATATGTTATAGTACTCTTACCCACACAAAATGAAAGCGAGGTGATATAATGTCCGAACGGGAACTCTTGCAAATGATTTTATCCGAAGTACAAAACGCAAACACTGGCCTTAATGATGTCAAGTCCGAAATCGCCGACCTTAAAACCGATGTAAGCGCTCTGAAAACTGACGTAAGTGCTCTGAAAATCGACGTAAGTGCTCTGAAAACCGACGTAAGTGCTCTGAAAACCGACGTAAGTGCTCTGAAAACCGACGTAAGTGCT
>ERZ1643247.391-NODE-391-length-54072-cov-115.330729_pt1 | contig 54072 bp, 37 predicted proteins | sample MGYA00579264_ERZ1643247 | MGnify/ENA primary metagenome ERZ1643247 (study PRJEB29033, sample SAMEA4952262) | chicken gut metagenome | biome: Broiler Chicken; feature: Gastrointestinal Tract; material: Caecum | place: Ireland | collected 2018 | study: Broiler... | reverse complement strand
TGCCGGACATAAGCTGCCTGGTACTCTGTATCATTTTTACCTTGATCTGGGCAGAAATCGCAGCCCGTTTCGCAAACAAGGCAGAGCCTATTACTCTGAACCGTGTTACCGGAGCCGTACTGGTAATCCTGGGACTGGTAATGATCGGGGTAAATCTGCTTTAGTTCAGGAACTTAAGGCGGAAATAGTTGAAAAATGTAAAATACTAGATTACAATAAAACCTGACTTTCAGAGTTGGATGATAAAAACTGGTGTTAAGCCACAGATTAAAACCTGTGACTTAACATCTTTTTTATTTGTGATTCCGAAAGGAAATAAGAGGTGAGCGGAAGTTCTGTCTTCTGTGCAAATTCCCGGATAAATGTTGAGTTCCTTGTCAGATTTATGTACTTCCTTTCAGAGACCCGGGCTGCACGGAACTGTTTAAAAAAGTTCAGGATGTCTTCAGAACAATACTGGTCTCCTAAGACTTTAAACTGCAGCAGGCGGGTCAAAAGGACAGCAAGATAGCAGATCAGAAAATGGCCTGTGATAGTATCTTCCTTCTGGAGATACACTGGCCTTGCGTCCAACTGTGACTTCATGATCCGGAAGGATTCTTCAATCCGCCATAAGTTGTGGTATGTATGGTATACTTCTGAGTCTGACATATGGATCTCTGATGTAACAAAAAGATTATAACCAGCCAGTGCCTGTGCTTTTTCGATCGCTTTTTCATTCATAAGCACCGTTACTTTATCTTTTGATTTCTTCCCTTTTTCATCAACGGCCTGAAAGGTCACAAATTTTGCGCTGTCCCCGTATTCGGATCTTTTTGCCTGGCCTGCCCGGAGGATTTTTGCTTTTTCGATCTGCCTGCTGATTTCATTCTTTTGTTTTTTGGCGAGCTGAGGATTATAGACGGCTACTCGTTTTTCCTGTAACCGTACAATCTTTTCCCGCCCCTGTTCGTCCGTGTATTTATATGGAAAATCATCGACGCACTCTTTGATCCGATAAAGAAGATCCCCCTTTTCGTTTTTGACATCCCGGTAATCATTTTCCAATAAAACCCAGACCTGTTCTGTTTCTGGAAGCTGTTTTACAGACTTGGAGAAAAGATATCCGTCTCCTGATTTTACTGCATGGAGGATATTTTCCGAACAGTTCAATCCTTTGTCCGCCACCTGGATGGTTTTCCCGGAAATGTTGTTCCGGCTTTTCAGGTCATCGATCACCTTACGGATCACAGGCTTTTCACTTTCGTTGCCAGGATAGACCTTCATCCCGATCGGGATCTGATGAGCGTCAAGCAGGAGGCCCATTCCAACAATCGGATCCTTTCTATTCTCCTTGGAAGGCCCCTTCCGGCGGAAATCATCCTCCCTGTCGATCTCAAAGTAAAAGTTGGTACAGTCGAAATAAGTATGAGAAGTATCAAAGGGATATTTCCTGTTGATCTGATGGTTATAGATCTCAATGATCTTTTCATATTCGGAGCCGAGATACTCCAGTCCTGCATACAGTTGGTTCAGGGAAAATCTGGCAGGTTCATACAGCTTTGGCAGTACTTCATCAAAAGTTTTTGCTTTTGAGCAGGGGCAGACCGCTCTGGAATAGATCAGAGAAGAGAGGAGGGAAAATACATGAAACTTGAAATCTGTAGCAGTCTGCATAAGATCGATATATTTCTTTACGTGCAGAGAATCATTGAGGTTTTTGAGAGGAAAGTAGCCCAGGAGCTTTTCGGGAGTTTCCTCGGAGATCTGCAAATCTTTCTCGCTTTGACGTTGCTCTGCCAGCTGTTGATTTAATCGGGCAACCTCATCTTTGAAGAAAGCAACCGGGTCCTCGATTCCTTTTTCCTGGAGTTCGTGGACGTAACCAAGGGCTTTATAAGAACGGTGCGCGGTATTTTTCTTGCGTGGGTCATAAAAACTTTCATAAATCTGAAGATAAGTACCTTTTTTCAGATTGGATTTTTTCAAAAAGTAAGCCATAAAATCACCTCTCCTCATTATAACACCATAACACCATTTAGTAAAGGGACTAAAAAATATTTTGTCAAGTTTTTAAAAAACAAAAAAAGCCAGCAAATATGCTGACTGTAAGAATTCAGGAAAAGAATCACTCTGAAAGTATTATGGTGTTAAAACTGAAAGACGGGTGGCGGGATCATCAGGGAAACACTTTGCTAGATTAAGGCTGACGAGAAACAAGGAAATATGTTCTATATGAACAATAGAATCTTAAAAATTTCAATGTTCACAGAAAAATATTCTATGTTTTCTTTCTGAGATTTTCCTTATACTGGCAATATAAACAAAGAGCACACATAAAGTGTGAAACGGAAGGGAGAAAACGCATATGAAAAAAAGAATCGTTGTACTGACAATGGCAGTTCTGTTCGGGCTTTCAGCAGTAGCCTGCGGCTCTGAGGGAGGCTCCTCATCAGGGGGAACAGACACATCTACAGAATCCAGCAGCTCCGGTTCCTCAGACTCCGGAACTGTAGCAAACAAGGACAAACCACTGGTATGGTTTAACCGTCAGCCATCTAACAGCTCCACAGGAGAACTGGATATGGCTGCTCTGAGCTTCAATGAGGATACATATTATGTAGGATTTGATGCGAACCAGGGTGCTGAACTTCAGGGAACCATGGTTAAAGATTACATTGAAGCAAATATCGATACCATTGACCGCAATGGTGACGGCGTGATCGGTTATGTTCTGGCAATCGGCGATATCGGACATAACGACTCCATCGCACGTACAAGAGGTGTACGCAAGGCTCTGGGAACAGGCGTTGAAAAAGATGGAAGCATTGACAGTGAACCTATTGGTACAAATACAGACGGCTCAGCTTCTGCTGTACAGGACGGCAGCATTGAGGTAAACGGAAAGACCTATACAGTCCGTGAGCTGGCTTCTCAGGAAATGAAGAACTCTGCAGGAGCTACCTGGGACGCAGCTACAGCAGGAAATGCTATCGGTACATGGTCTTCCTCCTTTGGCGATCAGATCGATGTCGTTGTTTCAAACAATGATGGTATGGGAATGTCCATGTTCAATGCCTGGTCAAAAGACAATGATGTACCGACTTTCGGATATGATGCAAACAACGATGCAGTGGCAGCCATCGCTGAAGGCTATGGCGGAACGATCAGCCAGCATGCAGATGTACAGGCTTACCTGACACTTCGTGTTCTCAGAAACGCTCTTGACGGCGTAGATGTAGACACAGGTATCGGAACAGCAGACGAGGCCGGAAACGTTCTTTCTGATGATGTATATGTATATAACGAAGAAGAGCGCTCCTACTACGCATTAAACGTTGCAGTTACTGCTGAAAACTATCAGGACTTTACAGACTCCACAAAAGTTTATGAGCCTGTATCCAATCAGTTAGATGAAAGCTCACACCCAACCAAGAAAGTATGGCTGGATATCTACAATGCTTCTGATAACTTCCTGAGCTCCACCTATCAGCCTCTGCTTCAGAACTATGATGATCTGATGAATCTGGATATTGACTACATTGGCGGTGACGGACAGACAGAGTCCAACATTACAAACCGTCTGGGAAATCCGGGTCAGTATGACGCATTCGCCATCAACATGGTTAAGACAGATAACGCAGCTTCCTATACAGCTTTGCTGAACCAGTAAAAGCAAGGGGACCCGGCCGGGGCTGCCGCAGAATACGGCTGCGGCAGCTTCGGCTTCTTTTTACAAGGAAAACCTGCTTTCAAGGCACAGCAGGCTTTCATTGAATAATATATAGTACAGGAGTGAAAAGAATGGCAGATAAGAAAGATGACATTGTCTTATCGATACGGGGAATGAGCAAATCCTTTGGCAGAAACCGGGTTCTGGACCACATTAACCTGAATGTGCGCCGGGGAACGGTTATGGGCCTTATGGGTGAGAACGGCGCCGGAAAATCCACTATGATGAAGTGCCTTTTCGGTACTTATCAGAAGGATGAAGGCAACATTTTTCTCGACGGTAAGGAAGTAAGCTTTTCCGGACCGAAAGATGCCCTTGAAAACGGCATCGCTATGGTTCATCAGGAGCTGAACCAGTGTCTGGAAAGAAATGTAGTAGATAATCTGTTCCTGGGCCGCTACCCGGTAAACTCTCTGGGGATCGTGGACGAGGGCAGAATGAAAAAGGAAGCCTCTGAGCTTTTCAGAAAACTGGGTATGACAGTAAACCTTACTCAGCCAATGCGGAATATGTCTGTATCCCAGAGGCAGATGTGTGAGATCGCTAAGGCAATTTCTTATAATTCTAAGGTTATTGTACTGGATGAGCCTACCTCTTCCCTTACAGTACAGGAAGTAGATAAACTTTTTGAAATGATGCGCATGCTGAAAGAACAGGGAATCGCACTAATCTATATTTCTCATAAAATGGACGAGATTTTCGAGATATGTGATGATATTTCCGTACTGCGTGACGGTAATCTGGTTATGACCAAGTGGGCAGAAGACACCAACATGAACGAACTGATCGCTGCCATGGTTGGCCGCTCTCTGGAGAACCGGTTCCCCCCTGTGGACAACCAGCCTAAGGACGTGATCCTTTCCGTCCAGCATTTATCTACAAAGTTTGAACCCCATCTCCAGGATATTTCTTTTGATGTGCGGGAAGGAGAGATCTTCGGACTTTACGGTCTGGTAGGTGCCGGACGTACCGAACTTCTGGAAACCATTTTCGGTGTCCGGACCAGAGCGGCAGGCCGGGTATACTTCAACAATAAACTGATGAATTTCGGAAGCGCAAAAGAAGCCATGGATCATGGTTTTGCCATGATCACGGAAGAGAGAAAGGCCAACGGACTTTTCCTGAAAGGAGATCTGACTTTTAATACGACTATCGCAAACCTGAATCATTATAAATCGGGAATTGCCCTTTCAGATTCCAAAATGACAAAGGCTACAGCTAAAGAGATCAAAGTTATGCATACCAAATGCATGGGCCCGGAAGACATGATCACCAGTCTTTCCGGCGGAAATCAGCAGAAGGTGATCTTCGGAAAATGGCTGGAGCGCCAGCCTCAGGTCTTTATGATGGACGAGCCTACCAGAGGTATAGACGTAGGTGCCAAATATGAGATCTATGAGCTGATCATCAACATGGCAAAACAGGGGAAGACCATTATCGTGGTTTCCTCAGAAATGCCGGAAATCCTGGGTATCACAAATCGTATCGGTGTTATGTCAAACGGACATCTTTCCGGCATTGTGAATACAAAGGAGACAGATCAGGAGGAGCTTTTAAGGCTCAGCGCAAAATACCTGTAATAATGAGAGGCAGAGGCTGGAAAATTTCATGGATATATGAAAAAGGAATCAAGGACCTCGCAGGATAAAAAAAGGGAGATGAAAAGATATGGCTAATGATAAGATTCTGACGGCTGAACAGGAGACGAAGCTGCGTCAGCCCATTGATGATTATATTGGTAAGATTCAGGAGCAGATCGATGGCCTGAGAAAAGATGGAACAGATCAGGTGGTAGCTCTCCAGAATACAATAGATGGTGTAAAAAGAGACCATTCTCTTTCCAAAGGGGAAAAGGAAAACCGTCTGGGAGAACTCCGCAGACAGCTGGAAAAGGCAAAGGCTGTGGAGGCAAAAAACAAAGATGAAGTATCAAAACTGATTTCTCAGGGTGTAAGCTACTTAAACGACCACTTTGACAAAGAATATTTCCAGCCGGTGAAAGAAAGCTGTGCCCAGGAAAAAATAAAAGCAAAAGAAAAATACAACAGGAAAATTGCAGAACTGGCGAAAGAACACCAGGAAATCGTTTCAAAGCTTTCCGCTCATCAGGAAATAAAAGACGAAAATTATGTATATAAAAACCGTCGGTTTGATGCAAAGATGGAGCTGGAAAAGGATTACCAGACTATAAAAGACAGAAGACATGGGGCATTCAACCACAGATATCATCTGATCGACATGCTTCGTATGTCTAAATTTACATTTATGGAATCAAGAGCCCAGAAATGGGAGAACTATAAATATACCTTTAACCGCAGACAGTTCCTTCTGCGGAACGGATTGTATATTGCCATTATCCTGGTGTTTATCATGCTGTGTATCATCACGCCGATGGTGAAAGGTTCTCCTCTTCTGACCTATAATAACGTGCTGAACATCCTTCAGCAGGCTTCGCCGAGAATGTTCCTGGCGCTGGGTGTTGCAGGCCTGATCCTCCTTGCAGGTACAGACCTGTCAATCGGACGTATGGTCGGTATGGGTATGACCACGGCAACTATTATCATGCATCAGGGAATCAATACCGGCGGTGTGTTCGGACACATTTTTGATTTTACAGGACTGCCGATCGTAGTAAGAATGATTTTTGCTCTGATCATGTGTATTCTTCTGTGTACGATATTTACGACTATTGCAGGTTTCTTCACTGCAAAATTCAAGATGCACCCGTTTATTTCAACCATGGCAAACATGCTTATGATCTTCGGTATTGTTACATATGCCACAAAAGGTGTATCCTTCGGTGCTATTGAACCTACAATCCCGAATATGGTAATCCCCAAGATCAATGGATTCCCTACCATTATCATCTGGGCTGTGGCAGCTATCGCTATCGTTTGGTTCATCTGGAATAAAACTACATTCGGAAAAAATCTGTATGCAGTAGGAGGAAACCCTGAAGCGGCTTCTGTTTCCGGTATTTCTGTATTCGCAGTAACCGTAGGAGCATTTATCCTGGCAGGTATCCTTTATGGATTCGGTTCCTGGCTGGAATGTATCCGTATGGTTGGTTCCGGTTCCGCAGCTTACGGACAGGGCTGGGAGACAGACGCCATCGCAGCCTGTGTAGTAGGCGGTGTATCCTTTACCGGTGGTATCGGTAAAATTTCCGGAGTGGTTGTAGGTGTGCTGATCTTTACTGCGTTGACCTATTCCCTGACCATTCTGGGTATTGACACAAACCTTCAGTTCGTATTCTCAGGCATTATCATTCTTGTAGCAGTAACCCTTGACTGTCTGAAATACGTTCAGAAAAAATAATTATATTCCTGCTCAAAGGGGCTGGCGCATAAAGATCCCAGGAGATCTTGGCGGCAGCTTCTTTGTGCGATAAGCCCGGCAAGCAGCCGCCGTGCTTGCACGGCTGGTACTGACAATCAGCCGAATTTTTGTTATAATACTAAAATCGCTTGCTAATTTTGGATTTGGAGAGAAAATATGGATATATATACAGTTCTTCTGGTAGATGACGAGGAAGAGGTCATACAGGTTATCATGAAAAAGATCAACTGGGAAGGGCTTGGATTTTCCGTCATCGGCTATGCCAATAACGGGGTGAAAGCTCTGGAAATGGTGGAGGAGTTTCAGCCGGATGTGGTAATGACGGATATTAAAATGCCCTATATGGACGGTATGGAACTTTCCGGCAGGATCAAGACAGAGTTCCCGGCTACCAAGATCCTGCTCTTTACCGGCTATGATGAATTTGAATACGCAAAAGAGGCGGTCCATCTGGAAGTGGAGGAGTACATACTGAAACCGGTGAACTCCATAGAGCTGACCAACGTACTCACCCAGGTAAAGATCAAGCTGGATCAGGAAATCAGCGAAAAGAGAAATGTAGCTACTCTGGAAAAGCACTATATGGAGTCTCTGCCTCTTCTCCAGGCGGATTTTTATTCGGCCCTGATAGAAGGACAACTGGATCAGGAGGAGATCCGGAAATTTCTTTCCGATTACCAGATTTCCTTTGAGGGCCCCTGGCACTGCTGTCTTGTGGTCCATACTTCTTCCACCCAGCTGCCGGATAATATGCAGCCGCAGCTTCTGGCAACTTCTGTACAGAAGCAGGCCCGGGAGAAACTGGAAGAGAGATGGCGGAGCAAAAGTTTTTCTTACCTTGGAAACACAGTCATGCTCTGCCAGCTGAGAAATGAAAACGAGATCTCTGAGCTTACGGATGAATGTGACCGGTTCTGCAAGTATGTCCACAGGATCCTGGGGGCAGTGGTTACTGTGGGAGTCGGCCAGGTCTGCAGGGATATCGCAGACCTGGCCCAGTCTTACCGGGGAGCCAGAGAGGCAGTATCCTACAGGGTTCTTTACGGAGCTTCCAGGGCCATCAATATTATGGAGATCGCACCTCAGGAGACACGGCAGCCTCAGAGAGACAACGAGGGAGAACTGTCGAAGCTTTTTAAGATGATTCGTCTGGGGTCTGAGGAGGAAGTCAGGGAGGAGGCCGGGAAATATCTGGCCCGGATGTCTTTTCCGGAAAAATCCCTGCAGCAGCACCATATGGATATTATGGAGCTGCTGGGTGCTTTGTACAGATTTGCAGGAAATAATCATATTGCAGAGGAATTTCTTTCCAAAGATATGAGAGAGCTTTATGTGCGGCTTCTGGATATGGAGCCGGAGGAACTGCACAGATGGCTGACGAACATCAGTCTGTTCTTCCGGGAGGATCTGATCCTGGCCAGAAGCAGATCTACCCAGTCCTTCGTCTCCAAGGCAGAAGAGTATGTACGGAATAATTACAGCGATGAGAATCTTTCTCTGGACAGTATCTGTCAGGTTCTGGGAGTATCCAACTCTTATTTTTCCACTGCCTTTAAGAAAGAAACGGGGAAATCCTTTACCGGATATCTGACAGATTACCGAATGGATCAGGCTGCAAGGCTTCTTATCGAGACCAGTGAAAAAAGTTATATTATCGGCAGAAGTGTAGGATATACAGACCCGAATTACTTCAGCTATGTTTTTAAGCGGAGATTCGGCGTATCTCCCTCAAAGTACAGGACGGAGCATGGAACAAGTGAGAAATAAGTTTTTGAAATATTTGAACAGACTAAAACCCAGGGGAATGCAAACCACACTTATGTTTTCCTTTTCTGTGATCTCGGTGTTCATCATGCTGATCCTGGGGACAGTGCTGTATATACGTTTTTCTAACGTATCCCGTGATGAGATCGTAGAGACTACCAGAAAGCTTATGGAGCAAACCGGTGAAAATCTGGAGGATTATCTGGTGAGCATGCGCCAGATCTCTGATGCCGTGTATTATAATGTAGTGAAAGAAAGTGATTTTTCTACCCAGGAAAGCTCGATCCAAAAAGGCATGAATCTCATCTATGAGGCTAACCGGGATAACTTGAGGAGCATTGCCATATACAATAATTATGGAAGCCTTATGGCGGCGGAGCCGGTGGCTTCCCAGAAAGAAGATCCCAATGTGACAAAGCAGAGCTGGTATCAGAATGCTATGGAGGAAATGGAAAATATGCATTTTTCCACTCCTCATATCCAGAACCTGTTTGACGACGGCACCATGGGATATTATTGGGTCATTACTTTAAGCCGGGCGGTGGAGCTTACAGAAGGGGGAGATTCCCGGACGGGAGTCCTTCTGGTAGATATGGACTATTCCAGCATTTCCCGTATGATGGACCAGATTAATACGGCCAACAGCGGTCAGTATTTCTATCTCTGCGACAGCAATGGAGAGATCATCTATCATCCCAGGCAGGTGCAGATCAGCGACGGGATCTTTGAGGAAAATAACCAGGCTACCGCAGATTATAAGGAAGGGATCTATGATGAAAAATTTAACGGGGAACATCGGAAGGTCCTGGTGAACACTGTCAGTTATACCGGCTGGAAGCTGGTAGGGGTGATCCCCTATTCTACTTTTACCCATGGCATGCTGAATATCCGGTACTTTATCATGATGCTGATACTGCTTATGGCTATGATGCTTGCCTTTGTAAACAGAATGGTCTCTGTGTGGATATCCAGTCCCCTTCTGAAACTGAATGATTCTGTGAAGGGTTATGAAGCGGGGGAAGAACCGCAGATCTATATCGGCGGCTCTCAGGAGATCCGCCATCTGGGATATTCCATACAAAAGTCCTACGAACAGATCGATGACCTTATGAAGAAAATTGTCCTGGAGCAGAATGAGCGGAGAAAAAGCGAACTGGATGCTCTCCAAAGCCAGATCAACCCTCACTTTTTATATAATACTCTGGAATCCATTACCTGGATGGTAGAGGGAGAGAAAAATGATGAGGCTGCCTTTATGATCACCCAGCTGGCAAAGTTTTTCCGGATCAGCCTCTCCAAAGGGCGGACGGTGATCAGTATCAAGGATGAACTGCAGCATGCTCAGAGTTATATGAACATACAGAAGGTTCGGTATAAGAATGCATTTTCCGTCTTATTTGATGTGGAGGAAGAGGCATGTTCCTGCTGTACGGTGAAACTGGTCCTTCAGCCTATCCTGGAAAATGCTATCAGCTATGGGGTCAGCGCCATGGATGAAGGAGGAGAAATCCGGATCACGGGACGAAAGGAAGGCGGAAAGGTAATTCTGACTGTGACAGACAATGGTATCGGCATGTCCCGGGAAGAAGCGGCATTTGTCCTTACAGACAATACAAGGGTGCCTAAACGGGGCTCCGGCGTAGGTCTGGTAAATGTGAACAATCGGATCCAGCTGCTTTTTGGGAAAGAATACGGGCTGAAAATAGAAAGCGAGCCTGATGAGGGAACTGCCGTATCTATCATTATCCCGGCAGTGCCCTATACAGAGGAAAACAGAAAGATCCTGGAGAAGGGCTATCTGTTCGGCAAAGATGTGATCAAGAAGATTGAAGACGCAGGTATGGAAGATGAAAAACAGTAAAAAAGTATTTATCCTTACAGAGGCAGTCCTGGGGGTTCTGGTCCTGATCCTGGCAGTGATCATGCTTTTGGACAGAAACGGAAAGGAACCTTACAAGGTTTCTGTGATCATTGAAAATTCCGAGGACAACCAGTGGGCGGCTTTTCGCTATGGCCTGCGGATGGCGGCGAAAGACCGGCAGGTGGAGGTCTCTGTGGTGCCTACAGAAGGAGCCATGACCCTGGAAGAAGAGCAGGAGCTTATAGAACAGGAAATCTATAACGGGGCCGACGGGGTCATCGTTCAGCCGGTCCCCGGCTCAGACACAGAAGAGATGCTGAAAAAAATTGAGAAAAAGGTGCCGGTGATGCTGGTGGGATCAGCAGCTGCCAAGGAGGGTGGGGAAACTTTTCCGGTGACCCAGCCGGATAATTATGCTATGGGACAGGCTCTGGCAGAAGAACTGATCCGGGACTGTGCGGATAATCTCCGTGGAAAGTCTCTGGGGATCGTCTCCTGTGCCGGGGATTCCCAGGCGGTTCAGGAACGAAGCGCAGGATTCCAGGAGGCCCTGAAGGGCATGGGAACCCGGGTGAGTTGGAATGTAGAAGATATTTTTGGAGAGGAAGAGACCAATTCTCTGGAGTCGCTGCCTAAGGTGGATTTTGTCATTGCCCTGGACGATGGGAGCACAACGGCAGCGGGAGAGTATTCTGCCTCAAATGATCTCCACGGGGCCATTGTCTATGGAATTGGAAATTCCACAGAGGCAGTTTACTATCTGGATAACGGCCGAACCCAGTGCCTGGTAGTGCCGGATGAATTTAACGTAGGTTATCAGAGTCTGGATGAGATGTCCCGGAAGCTGGGACATTCTTTCCGGAAGATGAAGGACCGGCAGACTATTTACACGGTGATCCAAAGAGATACCCTTTTCACAAAGGAGAATCAGGAGCTGCTCTTTACTATGAGTCAGTAAAAAGAGGTATGAGATGAAAAATAAAAAGGTTTTAGCTGCAGGGCTGGCCTTCTGCGTAAGTCTCCAGGGGCTGGCTTCCTGTGCAGAAGAGGAACGGTCAGAGGATGTCCGGGCTCAGATCGGAGTAGCCTGTTATGATCAGGATGACATATTTATCAGTGAGCTGCTGGAGTGTGTGGAAGATGAACTGGGCCTGCTGAAAGATGATTCTTTTCAGGCTGCGGTAACTGTCCGGGACGGTGCAGGTTCCCAGAAGATCCAGAATGATCAGGTAGAAGAGCTTATCAATGCAGGCTGTGATATCCTCTGTGTCAATCTGGTGGACCGGGCAGACCCTTCAGAGATTATAGATCTTGCCAGAGAAAATGAGGTGCCGATCATTTTCTTTAACCGGGAGCCGGTGGCAGAGGACATGCTTCAGTGGGAAAAATTGTATTATGTAGGCGCAGACGCCAAACAGTCGGGGATCATGCAGGGAGAACTGGCGGCGGACGCTATAAAAGAGAATCCCCAGATCGACCGGAACAAGGACGGAAAGATTCAGTATGTGGTCCTTGAAGGAGAGCCGGGACATCAGGATGCCATCATCCGGACGGAAAACGCTGTGGAGACGCTGAGAGATCAGGGAGTAGAGCTTGAAAAGCTCAGCTACGGCATTGCAAACTGGAACCGGGCCCAGGCGGAAAACCGTATGCTCCAGATGATCAGCCAGCACCAGAACCAGATCGAACTGGTCCTGGCAAATAATGATGCCATGGTCCTTGGGGCTCTTGATGCTTATAAGAAACTGAACCGGACAGAATCCGCCCTTCCCGTATTCTTCGGCATCGACGGGACCAAAGAAGGACTGGAGGCCATTAAAGAAGGCAAGATGGCGGGAACCGTATATAATGACAAGGAAGGACAGGCAAAGGCCATTGCCGGGCTGGCAAAAGCCCTGGTTACCGGCAGCGGACTGTCGGATATAGAGTTTGAAAAGGGAAAATATATCTATCTTCCCTACGCAAAGGTTACTCCTGACAATGTGGAAAATTATATAGCAACCGAGCAGAATCCGGGGAAATAAAGATAAGTGTTTCCCTGATCCATTGCTTTATGTTATAATACCTTACGGGACTGTCGTATAAATAGTACGGCAGTCCCGTTTATCAGTTGAGGCCCCGTGATCTGCAGATTCGGGGAAAGCTGAAGAGCATTTAAGATAAAGGGATGAGAAGTGTGTTAGAGATCATTGTTTGTTTTATTGCAGGAATGGGAGCTGGACTGGGCACGGGTTTTGCAGGGATGAGCGCTGCCGCTGTGATCAGTCCCATGCTGATCACTTTCCTGGGAATGCCGGCCTACCAGGCGGTGGGAATCGCTCTTGCCAGTGATGTGCTGGCCAGCGCCGCCAGCGCTTATACCTACGGGAAGAATAAAAACCTGGACATTCGCAACGGTCTGATCATGATGGCTGCCGTCCTTGTTATGACCATGGTGGGAAGCTGGCTGGCAAGCCTTATGCCAGACAGCACTATGGGGAGCTTTTCCGTGATCATGACTTTACTTCTGGGTGTGAAATTTATTGCAAAACCGGTTATGACCACCAAAGAGCTCATGAATGGAGTCAGCAGAAAGGTCCGGGTGATCCAGTCCGTAGTTTTATTGTAATTGGAGGCAAGAATATGAGGACCAGAGAAAAGCTTCTGGATTTTTTTGAAAAGAATAAAGGGGTCTATTTTTCCGGAGAGGAACTAGCTGCAAGACTTTCTATTTCCAGGACGGCTGTGTGGAAAGCGGTAAACAGTCTGCGAAAAGATGGATATGAGATCGACGCAGTTCCTAACAAAGGATATTGCCTTTCGGCAGATACAGATATTCTTTCTTCTCAGGGAGTAGAAAAATATCTGGAGCCTGTCTGTTCCTCCATAGAGATAGATATTTTGTCTACCGTGGGATCTACCAACGACTATCTGCGGGAAAAGGCCCTGGAAGGACAGAAAGAGGGTTTTACAGTTCTGTCCGGGGAGCAGACCGGAGGTAGGGGAAGGACAGGCAGGAGTTTTTATTCTCCTGCCGATACAGGGATTTACATGAGCCTCCTTTTAAGACCTGAAAACTGTTCTCCTGCCGTGGCTGTGAAATTTACAACTATGGCGGCGGTAGCTGCCTGCCGGGCGATCGAGAAGGTTTCTCAGAAGAAGGCACAGATCAAATGGGTAAATGATGTTTTTATAGAAGATAAGAAGGTTTGCGGGATCCTTACAGAAGGCGCTGTCAGCCTGGAAAAAGGCAGCCTGGAATATGTGATCCTGGGGATTGGGATTAATGTCTATCCGCCTCGGGGCGGATTCCCCCGAGAACTGGAAAAAACGGCGGGAGCAGTTTTTCAGGAGAAAAAAAGTGATGGGAAAAACCGACTGGCAGCAGGATTTTTAAACGCTTTTATGGAGTTTTACAGGGGAGAAACGGAGCAGGATCATGCTCGGGAATACAGGGAGCGAAGCCTGGTACTTGGAAAAGAAATCCAGGTGCTGCTCCCGGACGGTCCTAGAAAAGCGAAAGCTGTAGATATAGATCAGGACTGCCGGTTAGAAGTGGAATATGAAGATGGGAGCAGAGAAAAACTGGCGGCCGGGGAAATCCGTATATTGATCTGAACAGCAGGAGTTGATAAAAATAGAAAAAATTCTATGAAATATTACTGAAAAACAGAAATAGTTAACAAAAATAAAAAAAGTATACAAATTTTATTGACAAAACAAAATTATTAAGAGTAAACTACAACACATAAAAGCAAAGGTGCTCTGAACAATGGCCAGGGCGCTTTTCTTTTATTTCACTATTCATAAACAACGGTACAAAGAGGTGCATTTCAGGAAGATCCTGTAAGCACCTTTTTTGTACCAGGAGAAGAAAACCTGGATGCACCGAAAGATGTAGAATAAGATATCAGCAGGTATCTGTAAATATAAAAATGACAACATAACTTCAGATATGATTCAGGAGCTGTTGCATGGAACATATGTCAGGAATTTTAATATATTCCCGATCTTCATACGGCGGCTCCTATTTTTGCGAATATCATTGCTTTTCGGAAATACATTGGATATAATAGCGCTATAAGAATTGCAGTTTAGCAAAAGGCAAATATTTCTGATCTGTATAGAGGAAATTTTGCGGAATCAAATAACTGGCAAAAGATAAAGATGATGTGAAAGGATCTATGTATGTCCGGCAATGTTAAAAATATGACTTCCGGTTCTCCGGGAAAACTGATCTTGTTTTTTGCCCTGCCCCTGATGGCAGGGAATGTTTTTCAGCAGTTTTATACCATGGTGGACGCTATGGTGGTAGGCCAGATCGTAGGGGTAAAGGCTCTGGCCGCAGTGGGAGCTGCCGACTGGATCATCTGGATGGTCCAGGGGATCGTATCAGGCGGCGCCCAGGGATTTTCTATACTGACATCTCAGAATTATGGGGCAGGTAAGGCAAAAGAGTTGAGGCAGACAGTAGCCGGCAGTTATACTTTAATGGCGGTGATCGCTATAGCCGTACTGGCGGTCAGTCAGGCGGGAGCCGTCCCGTTGCTGACCTTTCTTAATACCCCTTCAGATGTTATGGAGATGTCTGTGACTTATATCAGGATCATATTCTGCGGGATCCCGGTGATCGCGGCCTATAATACCTTTGCCTCCATCCTGCGGGCGCTGGGAAACGGACGTTCTCCGCTGATCGCTATGATCGTTGCAGCGGTGATCAACGTAGGATTAGATCTTCTTTTTGTGGCCGGATTTGGCTGGGGAGTGGCCGGAGCCGCAGGAGCTACGGTGATCGCCCAGGGATTTTCTGCCCTGTACTGCTTTATGGTCTTAAGAAAGATTGAGGCGGTAAAGGTCTCCAGAGAAGACTTCCAAAGAGAAGAGGGGCTTTTTGTACAGCTGGCGGGGCTGGGAGCGCCTCTGGCTTTTCAGAATATCATCATATCTATAGGCGGCCTGGTGGTACAGTATGTGGTAAACGGATATGGATTCCTTTTTGTAGCCGGATTTACTGCAGCGAATAAACTTTACGGAGTCCTGGAACTGGCGGCGATTTCTTACGGATATGCGATCACTACTTACGTGGGCCAGAACCTGGGAGCAGGAGACATACCCAGGATCAAAGCCGGCGTGAAAAGCGGTGGGATCATGGCGGTTTTCACTGCCCTGGCTATCGGCCTGGTTATGATCACCGGAGGAAGGGCCATACTTTCCCTGTTCGTGTCGGGAGATCCCCAGGAGGCCAAACAGGTGCTGGATATCGCTTATCATTACTTGTTTCTTATGGCTGTATTTCTGGTGGTGTTGTACCTGTTGTATGTATTCCGCTCAGCGATCCAGGGGTTGGGAAATACGGTCATCCCTATGGTCAGCGGGATCGTGGAATTTTTCATGCGGGTAGGCGCGGCCATGGTGCTGCCTCTTTTCATCGGACAGACCGGGATTTTTTATGCAGAGATCAGCGCCTGGAGCGGTGCGGCGCTGCTTCTGGCAGCTAGTTACTTCTGGCTGATCAGAAAGTATTAAACAGATTTATAGAAAAGAAAGTAACCGATATGGCACTTTCCGGTAACCTCTATAGTAATTAGTGACGGCAATACGCCTCATTTCATTGCCTTGCGCGTGGAATGAGGCGTAAAATTTTTAGGAATCTTGAGAAAATATTTCTGAAACTTTTACAGAATCCTGAAAAACTTATGATATACTACTATTGCTACTAAAGAGTTCATTTGCATTATAAGGGGAGATCCAAATGGATTTAAATCAGCATTACGGGAAGAAAAGTGTTTATCGGAAGCTGGACCAGATGCCTAAGGAGCCGGGGCTTCGCAGAAGAAAGAAAATGGTTCTGGCGATAAAGGTTTTATTTTTCAGCCTTCTGGCCGCAGGCTGTCTCGGTCTGTGTCTGGGAGTGGGCGTTTACCGCGGGATCGTGGCAGATACACCTGACGTTTCAGAGATAAATATCGGTCCTGGGAAATATGCAAGTTTTGTCTATGACGCAGAGGGAAACCAGATACAGCAGATCAATGAGGTTCAGAGCAACCGGATCCATGTGGCTATTGAGGATATTCCGGAGGATATGCAGCATGCCATTGTAGCCATTGAAGATTCCAGATTTTATGAACATCAAGGCATCGACCTGCGGGGGATCCTGCGGGCGGCGGCGGTAACGATAACTTCCGGATTTCAGGAGACGGAAGGGGCCAGCACCATTACCCAGCAGCTGATCAAGAATAATGTATTTACGGATTGGACAGATGAGAATTTTTTCCAGTCTGTACGGCGGAAGATCCAGGAGCAGCAGCTTGCGGTGGAGCTGGAGGAATATCTTACAGAGCAGGGGATGGATGCCAAAAGCGTGATCCTGGAGGAATATTTGAATACTGTGAATTTCGGCTCCGGGGCCTATGGGATCCAGACCGCGGCCCGGACTTATTTTGGAAAGGACAGCCGGGATCTGACTCTTTCAGAATGCGCGGTACTGGCGGCGATCCCCCAGAATCCTACAAAATGGGATCCCAGGCAGAATCCTGAAGGAAATGACAAAAGAAGAGAGACTGTACTGCGCTACATGAGAGAGCAGGGATGGATCTCGCAGGAAGAGATGGAAGAGGCTCTGGCAGACGACGTCTATGCAAGGATCTCCGAGAATGGACAGGATCAGGGGCAGGGAAGCGCATATTCCTATTTTATAGATGAGCTGATCAGCCAGGTCCAGGAAGATTTAGTTGAGAAAAAAGGCTATACCCAGACCCAGGCGGCCAATGCGGTATACAGCGGAGGTCTTCGGATATACAGTACCCAGGACACCCGGATCCAGGAGATCCTGGAGGAAGAATTTGAAGAGGAAGACAATTATCCGGATTATGTCCGGTTTGATCTGGACTGGGCGCTGACAGTAGAACATGGGGACGGCAGTCAGGACAACTACAGCCGGGAGATGATGGAAGCCTATTTCCGGGAAAACGGAGAAGAAATGCCGGACCTTTTTGATGCTCAGGAGGAGGCGCAGGGATATACAGAACGGTATAAGGAGGCCATACTGGGATCAGAAGATAAGATCATCGGCGAGCGGATGGAGTTTATCCCCCAGCCCCAGGCGGATATGACGGTTATGGATCAGAGCACCGGATATGTACGCGGTATTGTGGGAGGAAGAGGGGAAAAAGAGGCCAGTCTGACTTTGAACCGGGCCTCCGACACCTATCGTCAGCCGGGATCTACTTTTAAAATCTTATCCGCATACGGACCAGCTCTGGAGGAGGGGGATATTACCCTGGCTACCCATATCGAGGATGAGGAATATTCCTATGAAGACGGTACGCCTCTGCGCAATTCAGATAATCAGTATCATGGTTCTGTATCTGTGCGCCAGGCTATCCAGAACTCTTATAATATACCGGCAGTAAAGGTCCTTACAGATATCACTCCGGCAGAGGGATTTTCCTATCTGCAGAAGCTTGGATTTACTACCCTGGATGAGGAAAGAGATGAGATACAGCCTCTGGCCCTGGGCGGGATCACCAATGGTGTGAGCAATCTGGAACTGACTGCCGCCTACGCAGCTATTGCCAGTGGAGGAATGTATAGGGAGCCTGTTTTCTATACAGAGGTTACGGACCAGGATGGAAAAGTGATCCTGAGTAATGAGGTCCAGGGGCAGAGAGTGTTTAAGGAGAGTACAGCTTTCCTTCTTACCAGTGCTATGGAAGATGTGGTTTCCCAGGGTACCGGGACCGGATTTGCCCTGGAAGATATGCATGAGGCTGGGAAAACAGGAACAGCCAATGACTACCGGGACCTGACTTTCGCAGGCTTTACCCCTTATTATACAGCGGCTATCTGGGCGGGATATGATGATCCCCAGGATCTTCCCCAGTCTCACCGGACTTTCCATCGGACCCTTTGGAGAAACGTTATGAACCGGATCCATGAAGACCTGCCGGACAGAGACTTTGAACAGCCTTCTACGGTGGAACGAACAGCTGTCTGCGCAGAGTCAGGACTTCTGGCAGGCAGGGGCTGCACCCGGATCTATGAATATTTTGACCAGGACAATATGCCCCGGGAAACTTGTACAGAACACAGACCTTCTCTGTTTTCCGGGTGGAATAGCCGGCAGGATGGAGACGAAGACCGTAATGGAAGCAGCGGAAACAGAAATGATAATAACAGTGGAGAAAACTCTTCCTCCTGGTGGGATTCCTGGCTGAAATGGTGGAGCGGCGACTAGAGCGGGCAGGAAACGGCCCTATATTCCGGAATCTGTAAGACAGCAGAAAGAAGGGAAAAAATATCGTATTCCTAATAAAAAGATCCAGTCCCAGCAGGCCTTTCGCTCGGGACTGAATCATCAGGGAAAAGAGATATGTTTTCATCTGACAGACGAATGGGGATATGAGATCCCCAAAGAAGATCTCTATATCCCCCATTATCACCCGGTTACCTGCCGGGAATGCGCCAGCCGGCTGACCTGCAACGGCTGCGCAGACTGCGGAAAATGTGACCGGACGTTATAGTAAACAAGTTTTTTAATGTCCTCTGGGGATCTGATCCAGCCGCCCTTTTTCTTTTACCAGATCTGCATAGAGAAGATCTGCCAGGACAAATCCCAGAGGTATAAGTGAAAACCAGATGGCTTTTCCAAGAAGAAAACGGCAGAGGAAAGTAGAAACTACGCCGCCGAAAACAAAGGAGATCAGCATGACTGCATGGGTCCGCAGTCTCTGCAGATGAGAAGACCGTTCCTGGGGATGGCGGATAGATTTTGTAACAGCGATACCTACCTGCCGCAGGTGATTGGTACAGAAGGTGGTGGCCATTGGAATGCCTTCTGCCTGGCGGAAGGTATTGTACTGCATGGAGCAGATGAAGTTGATCAGTACCTGAGTGATCTGGACCGGAGCGCTTTCCGGCAGAAAACCAAGAAAGATCACCACAAGGATTTCAATAAGGATCAGCAGGGTATCCCAACGTATCAGATGGCTCTTTTTTACATAGCCGGGAAGGACTTCTGAGAGCATGGTTCCCACACAGTAGGCTGTGATAGGAATGAAAAAGTACAGGGCGTGGAACCACCGGCCGTTTCCCAGAGCCATTGCCAGAAGGACAAAGTTTCCTGTCTGGGCATTACAGAAAACCCCTCCTCTTATAGAATAGGTAAAGGCGCCGAAATATCCGGCAACCAGCATCATCAGAATGAAAACAATGTCACGTTCACATTCCAGAAAAGTATTTTTTGCAGCAGGAGAATTCTGCGTCTTTTGTTCTTCCATGGATATCTTCCTCCTTTTGACTTATTCCCCATTATAATTCTTTCGCCTTTTGGGTTCAATCCGGTTTTTGAATAAAAAATATTGAGAAGCCGGGAAAGATTCCGGCAGATATCACAGAAAAAGGAAATGCCTTCGGTTGTAGAGAAATGAAAAACTGTTATAATAAAAAACATGATAGAAAAACAGGAAAATGGGAGATGATTAAATGGAACAAATGTCACTATTTGACGACAGAGGACAATCCGCGCCCCTTGCCACCAGGCTGCGGCCGGATTCCCTGGAAGATTTTGCAGGGCAGGAGCATCTGCTGGGAAAGGGAAAGATCCTTAGACAGCTTATTGAAAAAGACCAGATTTCTTCCATGATCTTCTGGGGACCTCCCGGGGTGGGAAAGACCACTTTAGCCAGTATTATCGCCGGGAGGACAAAGGCCCAGTTTATTAATTTCAGCGCGGTCACCAGCGGCATTAAAGAAATCCGGGAGGTCATGAATCAGGCGGAGCTTGCCCGGAGGATGGGACAGCGGACCGTACTTTTTGTAGACGAGATCCACCGCTTTAACAAAGCCCAGCAGGACGCCTTTCTTCCTTTCGTAGAAAAAGGCAGTATTATCCTCATTGGAGCTACTACAGAGAATCCTTCTTTTGAGGTAAATTCCGCTCTCCTTTCCAGATGTAAGGTCTTTGTACTGAAGGCCTTGGAGGTAAAGGATCTGCTGAAGCTTTTAAACCATGCCCTGGAAAGTCCAAAAGGATTTGGAAACCAGCATGTAAAGATCACCGGGGAACAGCTTACGGCCATAGCGGAGTTTGCCAACGGAGACGCCAGAACGGCGCTGAACACCCTGGAAATGGCAGTGCTCAACGGAGAGATCAGCCCGGAGGGGATCCTGGTCACGGACCAGGGACTGGAACAGTGTGTCAGCCGCAGATCTCTTCTATATGATAAGACCGGGGAAGAACATTATAACCTGATATCTGCTTTACATAAATCTATGCGCAACAGCGACCCGGATGCGGCGGTGTACTGGATGTGCCGGATGCTGGAGGGAGGGGAAGATCCCCTCTATATTGCAAGACGGCTGATCCGGTTTGCCAGTGAGGACATCGGAATGGCAGACAGCCATGCCCTTCCTCTGGCAGTGTCTGTCTACCAGGCCTGTCATTTCCTGGGAATGCCGGAGTGCGACGTCCATCTGACCCATGCAGTGGTGTATCTGTCTATGGCGCCGAAATCCAACGCCCTGTACAGAGCCTGTGAGGCCGGTAAGGCGGATGTAAAGAATAAGAAAGCGGAACCGGTTCCCCTGGTCCTTCGGAACGCTCCCACAAAGCTGATGAAGAATTTAAACTATGGGAAAGGCTATGAATATGCCCATAACACAGAAGAGAAGCTGACCCATATGCAGTGTATGCCGGATAGTCTGAAAGACAGAGTCTACTACCAGCCCACCGTCCAGGGAGAAGAGAAAAAAGTGAAAGAACGGCTGGAAAAGATCAAGGCATGGAAGCAGAAAGAGGAGATATAGCAAAGGCGAAAATCAGAAAGTGGAGGTAGGATCACTGTCAGGGTACTACCTCCATTTTCAATATAAACCTTCAAAGTATGATACAGATCAGATTTTGTTACAATACAAATGGCGCACCTGGCCGTACAGATGCCACAGAAGAACAGATACGTGAAGAGGTACGGCGCTGTATGAATGAATACGGAAAATACAGAGGATTTATCTTCTTTGGTTTCCTCTTAGCGAATTCCCTGGATCCCAAGGAAAAATTAACCTCTCTTTTACCCATGATCCAGGAAGCAGAGAGTTATCGGCAAAATAATCGTCTGGATATTTTCTAAGAAAAACCTCCCAGGATCTTTGAACTTATCAAAAGATCCTGGGAGGTTTTAATTTAAGGTGTGCAATATTAAAAACATTCTATAAAATGTCAAACGTCTTTCTCAGCTTTTTTGCCCTTTTCAGGCTTCAGCGGAATCAGCATCTTCACTGTCGTCCTCCGGTATATCATTGTGTGACTCTGATACAGTCACTACGATAGCTTCCGGATCGGTAAGCAGATCGATGTTTTCATTCTTGGCAATATCCAGGTCGCCTACTTTAATAGATTCCCCAACCTTTAAGTCGCCTACATCAATGGAAACTTTCTCTACCAGGTCGCCGGGAAGAGCTCTGTATGAAATTTCTTCCAGAAGGAGCTGGAGTACGCCGCCCATAACTTTATCGTGATTTACCAGAACAACTTCAGCTACCGAATGTACTTTTTCACCTTTTACCAGAGCCTGGAAATCGATTTCATCTACCTGCCCTTTTAACGGGTTAAAATCAACCTCTTTGATCAGCACATCCATAGGCTGTCCATCTACGTCCAGCATGATCTGACTTCCCTTGTTGCTGGTCTTAAGCAGACGGTCTACTGCGGATTTTTCAATCTTAATGGGGATAGAACCTTCAATTTCTTTACCGAATACATTACCGGTAACATATCCCTCACGTCTTAATCTTTTTGCTTTGATGGCCATGTCTCTTTTTTCAGCTTTTAAAGTATTCATTTATCTTTTCCTCCAAAAATCTGATTGCCCGACAGCCTTCTTTGCATCTTCTGATGCTGGGGATTGCTTTGTGCCTCTTACTGCCGCAATCCTGGCATTTACAAATAGGTGTTGTCAAGGTCATTTCCTTGTTACATCAGTATTATAACACATATAGCGAATAAAACAAGTGAAAATTCTGTGAACTTTTGTTTTGAAAATAGCCATTGCGGCATACAGGGGGCGCGGAGCAGGCTCATTGTATTAATTTTTGATAAGAGGTCCTGCCTCCTTCAAGAATATATCGATTTTGTCCGGTGTCCGCAGTCATCTGTCTTTTGTGGAGCTTTCGGTAAGAAAGAGGACTGGTTTTATAGTATTTTTCAAAAGTATGGGCAAAATGCTGGCGGCTGTTATAGCCGGAGGAAAAAGCGATGTCTGTAATGCTCATGGAACTGTTTATCAGGAGAAAGGCCGCTTCCTCCAGCCGTTTTTTGTTTATATATTCAATGATGCTGCAGCCCAGGATCCTGGAAAAAAGAGACTGGAGATAGGATTTGTTGATCCCGGTATAGGCGGCCAGGTCCGGTACGCGTATGGTTTCATGGATATTCTGGTCTATATAACGGCAGGCTTTCCGCAGATAATAAAGCCCGGTATTTTCTTTTTCATGGATCACGGAGTAAGCCAGTTCTGTCATAGTCCTGGAATAGAGAAGATAAAGGAGAAAATCAGCCCTGTCTGGTGACTTCTGAAGGTGGGAGATCAGATCTTTCAGGGCATATCCCAGATCCTGCATATCCCCGCCGTATCGGTAAGACGGCATTTTCTTCCAAAACTCCCGGAAATCCCTGCATTTGGAAAGCAGTTCTGACATAGGGTAAGTACCTTCCCCACAAGAAACCGTGAATTCCAGATTTAAAATAGAGCATGGACGGTCCGGGGTGATCTCCAGCCGATGGGGAACCTGGGCGCTTATAAATACGAAATGATTAGGTTCCGCCTGAAATGTCTCATCTGCGCAGAAGATCCGGCAGGTTCCTGCGGTTATATACATGATCTCAAAACTGTCGTGAGCATGAAAAGGCATATGGAATTCGGGAAGAGGAAGGGCATAAAAGGCAGTGATCTCTCCCCGGAGCGATTGTCTTTCCGGCATAATGATAAACCTCCTGTTATATGCGTCCCGATAGTCTAAGGATTAAATTTCCGGACGGGTCTGTTGTCTATACAGACAGTGTAGCACAGAAAATTAAATGCGGCAATATATTGCATTTTAAAAGAAAAGAGCCAATAGGTTGCACATAGGAAGGCGTCAGAAGATATAATGGACACAACAAAAAAACGGGAGGTTTTATCATGAGTTTTAAAGTTGCTTTTATCGGAGCGGGAAGTCTGGTTTTTGCCAGAACTTTATTTACGGATATTATGTCAGTTCCGGAATTTCATAACATTGAAGTTGCCTTTACGGATATCAATGAGGATAATCTGGAGAAGACCAGGGCTCTGTGTCAGCGGGATCTGGACGCCAACGGTATCCCGGTAAAGATTTTTGCCACTACAGACAGAAGAGAGGCTTTCAAAGACGCCAGATATATTGTAAACTGCGTCCGTATCGGCGGCCTGGAGGCCTTTGAGACGGACATTGAGATCCCATTGAAATATGGCGTGGATCAATGTGTGGGAGATACTCTGTGTACCGGAGGTATTATGTACGGCCAGAGAGTGATCGCAGAAATGCTGAATTTCTGCAAGGATATCCGGGAAGTGGCAGAGCCGGGAGCTATTATGCTGAATTATTCCAATCCTAACGCTATGGCAACCTGGGCCTGTAACAAATACGGCGGAGTAAAGACTATAGGACTGTGCCATGGAGAGATCCATGGAGAGATGCAGATCGCAGAGGTTCTGGGAATCCCCAGAGAAGAACTGGATATCATCTGTGCCGGCATCAATCATCAGACCTGGTACATTTCTGTAAAGCATAATGGAGAAGACATGATCCCAAAATTGCTGGAAGGCTTTGAAAAGCATGAGAAATACCGGGAAGAAGAGAAGGTAAGGATCGATATGCTGAAACGTTTCGGCTACTATTCCACAGAATCCAACGGCCATCTTTCTGAGTATGTGGCCTGGTATCGGAAACGTCCGGAAGAGATCAAAGACTGGATCAACCTGGATAACTGGATCAATGGGGAAACAGGAGGATATCTCCGGGTTACCAGAGAGGAGAGAAACTGGTTTGAAACAGATTATCCAAAGATCCTGAAGGAAGAGCCTAAAAAGCTGGATGGTTCGGAAAGAGGAAAGGAACACTGCTCTTATATCATAGAGTCTCTGGAAACAGGAAGAATTTACCGGGGACATTTTAATGTGATGAACGAGGGATGCATTACCAACCTGCCCTACGAATCCGTGGTAGAAGTTCCATGCTATGTGGACGGAAACGGGATCAGCGTGCCTAAGGTAGGAGATCTGCCTTGGGGCTGCGCGGCAGTATGCTCTCAGTCTATCTGGGTTCAGAAGCTGGCTGTAGAAGCGGCTGTCCGCGGAGATGTGAAGCTTCTGAAACAGGCTGCCCTTATGGATCCCCTTACAGGAGCTGTCTGCAATCCTCCGGAAGTATGGCAGATGATTGATGAGATGCTGGTGGCTCAGGAAAAATGGCTTCCTCAGTACACAGAGGCTATCAAAGAAGCAAAAGAAAATCTGGCAAAAGGGGATCTGATCCCCACAAAAGATTATCATGGAGCTGTAAGACTCCGGGAGAAAACTCCCCAGGAGGTAGCGGCTGAACATGAGGCAAGGAAGATAACTGTATAATAATAAAAAAAGAATTGCTGCTTTTATTCCCGCGGGCAACGAGCCAAGCGGACATGCTGGCATGTCCATTTGGCGACTGCCGCGAGGGTCTAATACCCCGATGCTTGCATTGAGGTCTTTGACCTATAAAGGCATATATCTGTTCCTGCAAAAATATTTCATACAAGGATCGATAGACAGTGCTGTAAAATGATAAAAAAAGGGTCTTCTGGTATTTTGTTATATTCCAGGAGACCTTTGAATGTTATACTATTATTAAAAAAAGGGGGACGTAATATGGCTATAAGACAAATAAATAAGTTTCAGCTTAACGATATGATAGCAGAATATGTTTTGGATGAGGAGACCGGAATACCGGAATTAATGTTATATCCTGCCGGGATGCAGCCAAACTCCTGGGACTGTAAAAAACAGAATGCGGATGGATTGATACAGCTGAAGATTTTAGGAGACAACTATACAGGATCTTATTCCGGGGGAGTAAGTATGAGACAAAGCGAAAGTGTGTCTCATATGAAATTTGATAAACAGGAAGTGCACCGTACTGCAAAGGACTGCAGGATCCAGACTATTTGCAGGGATAAAAGGGGATATAAGGGCGTTCATAATCTGTTGTGGAATAAAGAGGCAGATACCCTTCAGGTTTATGTAGAGTTTTATAATGAAAGTGAAAACCCCGTAACCCTTGAGATGCTGGAAAGTTTTTCTGTAGGGGGGATATCACCCTTCCTTTCAGGAGACGGGGCAGAGCATTTATACATGCACCGTGTAAGAGGCGTATGGAGCGCGGAAGGAAGACTTGAAACACTTCCATTAGAACAACTGCAGCTGGAGCCTTCCTGGGCCTCCGGACATGCAGTCAGATGTGAAAGATTTGGTTCTATAGGTTCTCTGACAGTAAATAAATTTTTTCCATGTGTAGTTATAGAGGACAGAAAAAATCATGTTTACTGGGGGGCGCAGCTTGCACATAATGCTTCCTGGCAGATGGAAGTTTACAGGAGAGATGAAGCTGTATCTATAAGCGGAGGTATAGCGGACAGAGAATTCGGACATTGGATGAAGCTGGTTAGGCCAGGAGAGAGCTTTTCCACTCCTGCGGCTATCCTTTCAACAGCCGCTAATATGGAAACAGACGAATTTTTTCAAAGGCTGACATCCGGTCAGGAATGCGCGTTGAAACAACTGCCGGATACAGAAAAAGATTTACCCTTAATCTTTAATGAATATTGTACTACCTGGGGCAATCCCTCTCAGGAAAATATAGAAGGAATCTTAGAGGCTATACAGGATAAAGGATTTTCTTATTTTGTTATTGACTGCGGCTGGTATAAAACGGAGGGGGTTCCATGGAGCGATTCTATGGGCGATTATCTCCCATCATCCGAACTGTTTCCGGAGGGGTTAAAGAAGATGGCGGCAGAAATCCGCAAAGCAGGTATGATTCCGGGTCTTTGGTTTGAAATCGATAATGTAGGCAGACTGGCTGAGGCTTATAACAAAGAGGAGCATCTTTTAAAAAGAGATGGATTCGTTTTGAGTACAGAAACCAGACGATTTTGGGATATGAGACAGGAATGGGTGCAGAACTACCTGACAGAAAAGGTTATTGGGACCTTAAAGACAAATGGTTTCGGGTATATAAAAATGGATTATAATGATACTTTGGGAATCGGATGTGACGGAGCCGAATCTCTGGGGGAAGGCCTAAGACAGAATATGGAGGCCTCTTATCGCTTTATAGAAAAGATCAAGGATAATATTCCTGGAATTATCATAGAAAATTGTGCTTCAGGAGGGCACAAATTAGAACCTAAGATGATGGGAATATCTGCTATGGCTTCCTTTTCCGATGCTCATGAATGCGTGGAGATCCCTATTATAGCAGCGAATTTACATCGAGTGATCTTACCCAGGCAAAGTCAGATCTGGGCGGTTGTCAGAAAAGAAGACAGTATTAAAAGACTGGTTTACTCCATGTGCAATACCTTTTTTGGACGCTGCTGCTTATCCGGAGATGTTACAGAATTAAATGAAGAACAGTGGAAGGCGGTTGATCAGGGATTGGAATTTTACCGGATTATCGCACCTGTCATAAAAACAGGACGTACCCATTATTTTGGTGAAATGGGAAAGAGCTGGAGAAACCCTGTAGGATGGCAGGGGATTCTCAGAGAAAATGATGAAGCTGCATTTGCTGTTTTTCACATATTCGGAGGAGAACTTCCTAAAAAGACTTTTGTACAATGGGAGGATAAGGAATACATAATAGATAAGATTTATTCCGATACGGAAGTATGCCTGGAAAAAAATGACAGGTGTCTGACATTTTATCCGAAAGATAATTGGCAGGCGGTCGCAGTGTATTTAAAAAGAAAGTAGTAATAAACTTATAGAATGGTGTTAGAGCAAGATCATCTAAAATATCTAAAATAGTATCTTGAAAACTTATTGAAGGGAATATTGCTTTTTAAAATCGCATATGCTATAATGCCGTTAGGCAAAGAGATATAACATGAGTCAAGCATGGGCTCACCAAGTGAAAACCCTCGGAAGGCAGTCCGAGGGTTTTCTTTTTCCATTACGGCGGAAACAAACCGAGGTTAGTTGTCATGACCATCGCCGTCTAACCATTTGGTGATGTAGTGGCAGGCTACACCGCCCACGACTGCGACTAGAAGAGATACAACAAAATCAAGCACGTTCCCACCCCCTTTCCGTTGCCGGATTGGGTATGACAACAAAAAAATTATATCACGCTATTCTGCAATTTTTTGTCGTTTTTGCTCATGTCTGCAACAAAATTTTGGCCAATAGAATCTGTTTCTCTCATTTCATGGCTTATTTTTAGAAAATATTTGAATCTTAGAATGACAATGTCCATAGAAGAACATACTATTATTATTCTATATCGGAAAGGAATACTGCTATGTTCTTCGACTATTATTACATTTTCTGGGTGCTGCCTGCAGTGATCTTTGCTATATGGGCCGGCGCCAGAGTGAGCGCCACATTTCAGAAATATTCCGCCCAGCTTTCCCATCTTGGCCTTTCGGGAAGCCAGGCAGCCAGAAAGGTATTGGAAGCTGCCGGGGTGTATCAGGTTCAGATAGAAAAAACAGGGGGAAGCCTTACAGATCATTATGATCCAAGAACTAATATCATACGGCTTTCAGACAGCGTCTGTGACAGGGCTTCCACGGCAGCCATCGGTGTGGCGGCCCATGAGGCCGGCCATGCCATCCAGTATGCCCAGGGGTATCTTCCCATTAAGATACGGAATGCCATTATCCCGGTGACAAACATCGGTTCCCGCCTGGCTCTTCCACTGATCCTGATCGGTCTGCTTTTTGCAGGAGAGGGAGGGGGCCTGGGGAATCTGGCTTATCTTGGGGTATTATGCTTTGGACTTTCTACTTTATTCCAGCTGATCACTCTCCCGGTAGAATTTGACGCCAGCAGACGGGCTCTCCGTGCCCTGGAAAGCACACATATCTTAACCGGAGAAGAATTATATGGAGCAAGAAAAGTGCTTACCGCAGCGGCTCTTACCTATGTGGCGGCCCTGGCTGTGTCGCTTACCCAGCTTTTCAGGCTGCTGACCATCGTTAATAGAAGAAATGGGAGGAGATGACGTCACGTATACTTGCAATGCTAGAAATCATATGCTATAATGCAATCCGGCAAAATGTTAAGGGTGTCCATGATGACACGAAAACTGAAAACCCCGGAGGTTGCGACTCCGGGGTTTTCAGTTGTCTAAAATACAATTTTAAGTATAAAATGGAAATTCTGTAACACGTAATTTGCTACAACCATAAGGAATGAGGCGAATTTCTTCTTCGGTATTATCAATATGAACGGGACTGTAAGGAAGATCAGCGGCACTGTTATTGCTTAATCCCCAGTTCTGGCAAAGTTTTCCTTTTGTATAAAGGGTTACCGGAGGTGATTTTTTAGAAAATGGAGTGTCTGATATATCCTGTATACATTCTTTGCACTCTCCATTTAAGGCCAGTGCATAATTCCAAGGGGTTTCAGGATAAACTTCATAGTCCTTTATGCCCATTAATTCACGAAAAATTTTCCAATTTTCCTTGATATCCAGAGAGTACACCAGAGGTCCTCTTTCAATGGCGATACTATTGTGATACCAGAAGGTTTTGCGTATTTCCATGGCAAATTCTATAACTACGGTATCATTTTCCTGTAAGTCTTGCAGTATTATAAAATCATTATCAGATAAGGCGGTATTTTTTGCATGGTATATATTATCATTTTTATATATGGTAAATTTATTACACCATGAAGGAATACGGATTTTTAATGTACAGTCTTTAATGCCGTTACCTTTTAAATTATATTTAATCCGATTTTTAAAAGGATAATCTGTTTCAGCGGTAATATGTACAGATTTTCCATTGATATCTGTAAATAAACTACTAGGCGCATGTACCATTGCAATAAAAGTATTTTTTCCTTCTTTATACCAGAGACTTTTTATAAATTTAGGCCAGCCCTGATGCATATTTGCTGTACAACATCCAAAATTAGGTTCAAGACCAAACATATTTGATTCCTCATTATTGTTAAACCACGGACGTTTGGCCTTATTGGCAATTACTTGATTTGCCTGCTGTAAATATTGATGAGCCATAAAATCTTCTGTAATGGTGGCAGGAAGGGCATTATAGGCCAGCTTTTCCAGCTTATCAGCAAAATATGGATTGCCAAAAGCTTCAAGCATGGTCTGAAGACTGAACATATATTCTACTACAGAGCAAAGCTCGGCACCTTGAGAAGGGCTATTACCACTTAGGTGTTCGTCTCCGTTGATCACTCCCGCAGCGGTACCGTGATATTTTTCAAGACATTGAATGCCTTCAATAGAAATTTTTTCATAGTCTTTATCATTGTAAAAATAGGATAGCATTGCAGGATATTTAAATCCCATGGCTACATTAACAACATGACTGGTATGATAATTCATTGCGGAATCGAAATCTTCAGGATTGTAATGAGAAGTTTCTAAATTCCAGTTATAGTAGTAAGCAGTAGAGCGTACAAAGGGGAAATTTTCAAATATGTTTACCCAGTCAAGAGCTTGAATTTTTAAAAGTTCCACCAGTTTGATGATATAATCAGGATGTTTTCCGTTTGCATACCAGGCAATACAGTATAAAAGATCGCCAATGCGTGCCCGTGACCATTGCGTCATAGGCTTTTCAGGTATGATGGATAAAAGATACTTGAAGTAATTCTCATATAAATGGAGTACTCGTATATCGTGGGTGATCTCATAATATTGCTTTAGTACTTTAAGCATTACAAATCTGGACCAATAATCTTCTTTACTGTTTTCCGGACCAAAGTTGCCTTTTTCATCCTGACTGTTTAATGTCCATTCGATAAAAGTGCGAGCTGTCTCCCAGCGCTTCTTATCTTCTAAATAGTAAGAAAGGGGAAGGAGTCCGTCCAAATAGTAAGGCCCCCGTTCCCAGTTTTCGCCGGTTCCTCCCAGCCATCCTGAATAGGATCCCACACTGTCCCAGATATCATAGAGTATACCGGTTAGGCCATTCATTTGTATCTGAAGTTGTTTTAGCAGCCAGCCTTTGGGCTTGACTTCGGTAAAATCGCAAGGGGTTAATTGATTGTTATATAACTTTGTCATAGTATCCTCCGAAATAATCTTTATTTTAATGCGCCGCTTAACATACCTTTGATAAAGTATTTTTGCAGGAAAACAAATAAAATGAGGATAGGGAGCAAGCCAATGATGGAGCTTGATGTCAACAGCCCCCAATCGGTTCCGTATTGACCGATCGCAAGATTTGTAAGTCCTACATTAAAAGTTTTGATAGAATTGCTGTTTGCAAAAACTAAAGCAATTAAATAGTCGTTCCAGGTAGTATATGCGCTGTAAACGGCAATGGTAGCCATAGAAGACCAGGTCAGCGGCAGACATATTTTGGAAAATATAGCAAACGATCCGGCACCGTCTAATTTTGCGGATTCCAGGAGACTGTCCGGAACCATGTCAAAAGCGTTTTTCATCATATAAATACAGAATGGTGACTGAAAGGTGGCATATATCAGCACCATGCTGGGTATAGTGTTCAGCAGATGTAATTTTGACATGATAGAATACAAAGGATTTAGCAGTGCCTGGAAAGGTATCATGATCGCAGCAAGAATACATATCATGAAAAACTTAGAACCGGCAAGCTTTAATTTTGAAAACCCATATCCAGCCAGTACACTTATGATAACCACTACTAATATGGTAATAGCAGTGATGACCAGCGAATTTATCAGATAACCTAAATATAGACCATCGTCCAAAGTAAATATTTTTATATAGTTTTCAAAAGTAGGATGTTGAGGAAACAAGGAAGGCGGTGTTGCATATATTTCTGTCCTCCCTTTTAAAGAGGTTACGATGGTCCAATAAAGGGGCAGAAAAAAGATAATCGCCAGAATAGAATTAATCCATGTTTTTTTTGTTACTTTTTTCATTACGCTGTTCCTCCCTATTTTGTCGGATCCTGCAATACTTTATTCTCAAAAAAGCTTAAAATGCCTAAAATAATCAGGAGAATCATGGTCATTGCAGAGCCATACCCCATTTTAAAGTATTTAAAAGACGTATTGTAAATGTAATGAACGATAGTCGTGGTATCCTGTGCGGGTCCCCCCTTTGTCATGATCAGGAACTGTTCAAATGCCAGAACGGAACCAATTACAGACAAAATTAATGCCAGAGCAACATGGGGCTTGATAATAGGCAGAGTTATTTTGAAAAATTGTGTGGCTTTATTAGCACCGTCTACCCCTGCTGCTTCGTAGATCTCATCATCTACAGATTGGAATGCTGCCAGTATGATCAGCATAGAAAAACCAGCCATTTTCCATGTGACCATAAAAATGACGGCAGGCAATGAAGTGTCTGCTGAATTCATCCATAAAATTGGTTCGTCAATTATGCCAATGCTTTGAAGAAGATAATTAAGAACACCATAAAGATCATTATAAATCCATAGCCAGACCATACTGCAACAAGTCATGGAGATGACGACAGGGGCAAAATATAATGAACGGAATAAGTTTACTCCTGCAAAGGCGCCGTTGATTAACAGCGCCAATACAAAAGCAAGAATAAATAAACATGGTGTTACAAATAGAGCATATTTTAATGTGAATCCTAATGAATGCCAAAATTGAGTATCTTCAAAAAGGGCTCTATAGTTATCAAGAAAAACAAAAGTTTTTTCTCCTAAAATAGGCCAGTCATAAAAAGACATTAATAAGGACTGCAAAAAGGGAAAGATAAAAAATATGATGTTCAAAGCAACAGCAGGTAATATAAAAAGATAATTTGCCGTTAATTTTAATCCTTTATGTTTCACGCATCTCTCTCCTTATTTGAGTTTATCTACTGCATAATTTTGTCGATAGCTTCTGCTGCCTCAGTAAAAGCCTGTTCAGGAGTTTTTTCACCATTGAGACAAGTTTGCATTGCTTCTAGGATCGGAACATACATTTCGTCATACTTCAAGGAAACAGGAGTATGTCCGACTTTCAGAGCTTCCTTCAACACTTGATATTCTGGAGTGCTGTTAAAGTATTCATTATCAAAGAAATCACTTCTGGCAGGCAGAAGGCCGCCTTTTGCTAGTTCGTCTACTTGTACATCTTTGGACAGACTATATTCAATAAAATCCCAGGCGGCCTCCGGATCTTCACATTGCGAAGTTATCCCTATAGAATCTCCTCCTGAGAAGGAAGCATATTCTGTTCCGTTAGGACCTTTGGGAAGCAGGCAGGCCCCCCAGTTAATATTACTGTTTTCACCGCTGATAAAAGAATAAATAGCGGCACTGCCAAGGACTACCTGACTGGCTTTACCTGTCAAAAATGCATCTTGAGCTTCATTCCAGGAATAAGTTGTTACGCTGGGCGGAGTTACTTGGTATTTATTAGTCAGATCATTGAACATGGACAAAGCTTCGATAGCATTTGATTCTCCGAGAAGACATGTCTTTCCGTCTTCGGATAAAACTTCGCCTCCGTTGTTCCATACATAAGGCATAAAAGTAAACATATGGCCCCCGGCGTCTCCTCCGGCATATACATAGCCGTAATGTGCCTCGTTTGTCAGCTTCTGGGAGTAATCTATAAGCTCGTCCCAGGTGGTAGGAGGCGTCTCAGGGTCTAAGCCTGCCTCTGTGTAGTGATCCTTGTTGTATAGAAGAACAGATACGTCCGGAGCAAAAGGTAAAGCATAGGTTTTTCCGTCCAGCTGACCGGATTTTACCATGCCCTCACTGAAAGTATCTTTATAATCTAAAGATTCGTATTTATCCGTAATATCTTCAAAAGCTCCAATAGAGGCAAAGTAGGGGACTTTGGTACAGTCAAGAGATACAATGTCAGGCGCTTCATTGGATGAAAGCGCAAGAGAAAGCTGATCGGACATTTGTGAGGCCGGCTGCTCTACCACGGTGATTTTCACATTTTCCTGCTGTTGATTATATTTTTCAGCAGCACTTTTTACTGCTGCCACAGTGGAATCACGAGTCCATACAGTTAATTCTACCGTCTTTTGAGAATCTGTACTGTTGCTTTCGGCAGAAGACGTTCCATTGCCTCCACAGGCAGATAAAGAAGCAGCGGCCATAGCAATTGATAAAGAAATACCGATTATTTTTTTGCTATTTTTCATTTTCAATAAAACCCTCCTTGAGAAAATAATTGTGCAAGTTGCTGTTGAAAAATGTTATCGGCCCGATAAGTTGGTTATATTATACAAAGAAAATAATGGTGCGTAAATTTATATTCTTTGCTGAAAATAATAAAATATTAACAATTAGAAATAGTAAAATATTAACTCAAATTATAAAAATCACAAGAAATAGTTGATAAAATAGAGTATAAAGTGTAATATTATCATAAAATATTAACATTTCAGGAGAGAGTTAACTATGGAATATGTAAATTTTCATACACCTCCGTATCCATATTTTATATTAGCAGGAAGTGCTTTATACAGACCTGGAGATGCACATGGAAGAAGAACAAATATAGGAGTTTTTGATCTCATTTTTATTGAATACGGAGAATTATTTATAACAGACGGAGATAAAAGTTACCATTTAAAAGAAAATGATGTATTGATTATTAAGCCGGATTCTACCCATTTTGGGTATAAAAAGGTATCCATGAAGACAAAGTTTGACTGGCTTCATTTCCGCCCTTCCGGTAAATACTACTATGCCTCGGAATTTTATCTTACGAAGGAGGAGAGAAAAGCGTTAAGTTCTTATGAGGACCGGAAAAGTATATTAACATTACCAATGTATAAAAAACTGACCCCTTTTGAAAGTGAGGAGTTTTCTGCCTGCTTTTCAAAACTTATTTCTGCAAATATTGATAAATATCAACAAAAGGAGATACAAAGTCAGACATTATTATCACCTTTAGGATGCCAGGAATTATTCTTCCGTCTGTTGAGTTTTGTACAGGTGTTTCAGCCTCAAAGAAATTCTTCAGAACTCCTGGCAGCTAATATAATGGAATATATTATGTTAAATTATCATATTCATCTTACCTTAGAAAGTATTGCCGATTATTTTAACTTTCATCCTGTACATATTATAAGGTGTATGAAGAAAGAATACGGAATCACACCAAATAAGGCGATTAATTCGATCAGAATAGAAAATGCAAAAAAGATGCTCATAACTTCCGATCTAAGCATAAATAAAATTGCTGATTTGGTAGGATTTAATACGCCTTCATATTTCAACAAAGTTTTTAGAGAATATACAGGTATGACACCGGCAAGCTATAGGAAACAATACGAGAAGAAGTAGAAAACTGTTCATCTCCGTCTTTCAGTCATATCCACTAAATTTCCAGCATAAAATTTGTTAAACATTCCCCTATTGAATCTTTTCAGGACCTGTGGTAGATTAATTCCAGAAGATATCGGAAACGTTACCGATACCGTTACCAGAAACCTGGCGGACCCATCTGCAGGAAGCTGTTTCCAGACGTCAGTGGATCTGCCAAATGTAAAAAGGAGATCGATCATGAGAGAAAGCGGTGTGCTGCTTCCGGTAGCCAGCCTTCCGTCGGATTACGGAATTGGCTGTTTCTCAAAGGAAGCCTATGAATTTGTGGATCAGTTAAAAGCAGGAGGACAGAAGAACTGGCAGATCCTTCCTCTGGGACCTACAGGATATGGGGATTCTCCCTATCAGTCCTTTTCTACCTTTGCCGGGAATCCATATTTTATCGACCTGGAGACGCTGATCGAAGAGAAACTGCTCACCAGGGAAGAATGTGACGCCTGCGACTTCGGGGATAACGCAGAATTTATTGATTATGAAAAGATTTATTTTTCCAGATTTAAGATCCTCAGGAAGGCCTTCGAGCGGTTTGTGCCTGACGAAGGGTTTGAAACATTCACAGAGGAGAATAAGGCCTGGCTGGAAGACTACGCCCTTTATATGGCGATCAAGAACAGCTTAGGCGGCGTCAGTTGGATCCAGTGGCCGGATCAGTTAAAAAGAAGAGTGCCTCAGGCAATGGAAGAAAAGAAGAAAGAGCTGGCAAAAGAGATCCAGTTTATCCGATTTCAGCAGTATGAATTTACAAAACAGTGGACGAAATTGAAAAAATACGCCAACGGGCAGGGAATCCGTATTATCGGTGATATTCCTATTTATGTGGCTTTTGACAGCGCGGACGCCTGGGCGGATCCAAAGCTGTTCCAGTTTGATGAGGAATGTACGCCCACAGCGGTAGCCGGCTGTCCGCCGGATGCGTTTTCTGCTACCGGCCAGCTTTGGGGAAATCCTCTTTATGACTGGGAATATCACGAAAAAACAGGATTTGCCTGGTGGATACGGAGACTGGAACATTGCTATAAGCTTTATGATGTAGTGAGGGTAGATCATTTTCGGGGATTCGATGAGTATTATGCCATTCCTTATGGGGATAAAACAGCAGAATTTGGAGAATGGAGAAAGGGTCCCGGACTGAAGCTGTTCACGGCAGTGAAGAAAGCTATGGGAGAGACGCCTATCATCGCGGAAGATCTGGGCTATCTGACAGAAAGCGTGATACAGCTTGTGAAGGATACCGGATATCCGGGAATGAAAGTGCTCCAGTTTGCTTTTGATTCCAGAGAGGAAAGCGATTATCTTCCTCATAATTATGAACATAACTGTGTGGTATATACAGGAACCCACGATAATAATACGATCCTGGGCTGGCTGGACGAGATGGCTCCGGAGGACAGACTTCTGGCAGAGAGGTATCTGAATAACCGGTATACCAGAAAAGAAGATATGCCCTGGGATTTTATCCGACTGGCAATGGCTTCTGTGGCAGATCTGGCTATCACTCCTATACAGGAATTCCTATGTCTGGGAGGAGAAGCAAGGATCAACCGTCCTTCCACACTGGGTATCAACTGGAAATGGAGACTGTTAAAAGGACAGATCACCCACGAAGTTACAGGAAGAATGTATGACATGACAAAGCTTTACGGCAGATTATAGGACGGGACCTGAAAGAATGGCCTGTCAGTTTGCGCTGGCTATGGTCCCGGATCGGGATCCGGAAGAAATTCCGGATAAACAGTGAGGCTCCTGAGGGAGCCGGAATAAGGCGGGATGTAAAATGGCGGGAATGACCATCAAAGATATAGCAAAGAAATGTGGAGTAGGGGTAAGCACCGTATCCAGAGCTATGAATGACCACCCGGATATCAATCAGGAAACCAAGGACAAGATCCTCCGGGTGATCGCAGAGTCCAACTATATCCCCAACAACAGTGCCAGGAATCTGAAACGGTCGGAGGCTAAGGCCGTTGCTGTCCTGGTAAAGGGCCTGGGCAATACCTTTTTCGGAGAGCTGGTAAGCGTTCTGGAGAGGGAATGTGAGAAGAAGGGATATAGCTGCATCCTCCAGCATGTAGAGGAACAGGATGATGAGTTGGATGTGGCTTTGTATGTGGCAAAGGAGAAAAAGCCCAGAGGAATGATCTTTCTGGGAGGAAATTTCTCCCACCCAAAAGAAAAAATAGAACAGTTAGGGATACCCTGTGTCCTCAGCACCATCTGTACATATGGAGATCAGGAGCAGAGTTATGGAACGGTATCTGTAGATGACTTTCAGGAGAGCCGGAAGATGACCGAGTATCTCCTGGGACTGGGACATGAGAGGATCGCTCTTCTTACGGCGCCCAGAGAAGATGAGAGTATCGGAAAGCTGAGACTTATGGGATATCAGAAAGCCCTTTCGGAACGGGGGATTCCATTCAGGGAGGAGCTGGTGGCATACATGGACGCCAGCGAAGACCGGTATTCTTTTGCCACAGGCTACCGTCTGGCAAAGAAACTTCTGGACCAGGGAGAACGATTTACTGCTTTATATGCCACTTCGGATACTCTGGCCATAGGGGCCTGCAGAGCTCTGAAGGAAGCGGGGATAGATATTCCCGGGGACTGTTCTGTGGCAGGATTTGACGGTATGGAGATGGGAGCTTATTATATCCCGAGTCTTACTACTATCCGTCAGCCGGTAGAGCAGATCGCAAAGGCTTCCGCAGGACTGCTTTTTAATATGATCAAGGGTAAAGAAAAACCCGGGAAGCTGATCTATGAAGGCCAGCTTTTGATAAGAGAATCCACAGCAAAAAGAAAGAACATGTAACCCCTTATATAGAAATGCGGATCTTGGAACCGCAGGAAAATTTTCAGGAGGAAAATATCATGGAAGAAAGATTACAGACACTGTTAAATGAAAAATTCGGAAAAAATCTGGACACCTGCAGCCAGGCAGAACTTTTCCAGGCTCTGATGATCCTGACAAAGGAAGAGACACAGAAACTTCCCCAGAATCAGGGAAATAAGAAACTTTATTACATTTCTGCAGAATTCCTTATCGGAAAACTGCTGTCCAACAACCTGATCAACCTGGGACTGTATGAAGAAGTGGAAAAGGTCCTGGAAAAACATGGACAGAAGCTGTGCGAGATCGAAGAACTGGAACTGGAGCCTTCTCTTGGAAACGGCGGTCTGGGCCGTCTGGCAGCCTGCTTCCTGGATTCTATCGCAACTCTGGGACTTCCCGGAGACGGTATCGGTCTGAACTATCATTTCGGCCTGTTCCGTCAGCTGTTTAAGGATCATAAACAGAAAGAAGTGAAAAATCCCTGGATCACCCCGGAGAGCTGGCTGGTCCGTCAGCCGGAATCCTTCCAGGTGCCCTTTAAAGACTTTACCCTGAACTCTGTTTTATATGACATTGACGTTCCCGGCTACGAGTCCGGCTGTAACCGTCTCCATCTTTTTGATGTAGATACTATTGACGAAAGTCTTGTACCGGAAGACAGTATTGATTTTGATAAAAAGAAGATCCAGAAAAACCTTACCTTGTTCCTTTACCCGGACGATTCCGATGACGACGGCCGGAAACTGCGTATCTATCAGCAGTATTTTATGGTAAGCTGCGGCGCTCAGCTGATCCTGAAGGAGTGTGAGGATAAAGGCTATGACCTTCACAAACTGAACGAGCATGTAGTGATCCAGATCAACGACACGCATCCTTCTATGGTCATTCCGGAACTGATCCGTCTCCTTAACGCAAAAGGCTTTACCATGGACGAGGCGGTGGAAGTCGTAAGCAAGACCTGCGCTTATACAAACCATACCATCCTGGCGGAAGCTCTGGAAAAATGGCCAATGGATTATCTGGAAGAAGTGGTTCCTCATCTCCTTCTTATCATCAAAGAACTGGACGAGAGAGTAAGAGAGAAATATACAGATGAGTCTGTATATATCATTGATGAAGACGAGAGAGTCCACATGGCTCATATGGACATCCACTACGGATTCTCTGTAAACGGCGTGGCTGCTCTTCATACAGAAATCCTGAAGAATACAGAGCTGAATAATTTCTATAAGATTTATCCGGAGAAGTTCAACAACAAGACAAACGGTATTACTTTCCGCCGCTGGCTGCTCCACTGCAACAGGGAACTGTCCGCTTATATCGAGTCTCTTATCGGACCGGGATTCAAGAAAAACGCAGACGAGCTGGAAAAACTCCTGGCTTATAAAGATGACGAAAAAGTGCTGGAGAAACTGGCTCAGATTAAAGTGGAGAAAAAACTGGAGTTTAAGAAGTTCATGAAAGAGACCCAGGACATGGATCTGGACGAGAACTCTATCTTCGATGTTCAGGTAAAACGTCTCCATGAGTACAAACGCCAGCAGATGAACGCTCTGTATGCAATTTATAAATACCTGGATATTAAGGCCGGAAATAAACCGAAAACGCCTATCACCATGATTTTCGGCGCTAAGGCTGCACCGGCTTATGTGATCGCAAAGGATATCATCCACCTGATCCTCTGCCTTCACGACCTGATCGAGAATGATCCGGAGGTGAAACCATATTTCCGTGTGCTGATGATCGAGAATTACAATGTTTCTAAAGCTGCCAAGGTAATTCCAGCAGCAGATATTTCCGAGCAGATCTCTCTGGCTTCCAAAGAGGCTTCCGGAACAGGAAATATGAAGTTCATGCTCAACGGCGCCCTGACTCTGGGAACAGAGGACGGAGCCAACGTAGAGATTCGTGACCTGGTTGGGGATGAAAACATCTATATCTTCGGAAAACGTCCTCAGGAAGTCATCGACCTGTATGCAGAAGAAGCTTACTGTTCAAAAGATATTTACAAGAAAGACAAACTGATCCACAAGCTGGTAGACTTTATCATCGGAGAGGAGCTGCTGGCTATCGGAGATAAGGAAAGCCTTACAAGACTTCACAAAGAGCTGGTAGGCAAAGACTGGTTCATGACCCTTCTGGATACCAGAGAGTACATTGAGACAAAAGAAAAGATCTACGCAGACTATGAAGACCAGAAAGCATGGCAGAAGAAAGCCCTGGTCAACATTGCAAAAGCCGGATTTTTCTCCTCAGACAGAACCATTAAACAGTATAATGAGGATATCTGGCATTTACAGTAAGATGAAGGATCATTAAAAAGTAAAGAAAGTCAGAGAAAAGCTGTCGCATCTTGAGAAATTTGCGGCAGCTTTTCTAGTGGGCAGAGAAGAATAATATTTTGTGAAAATAGCAATTTACTCTAAAAATAGGAAATGCTACAATATCACCTTTCAGCTGTTGGGGAGGCATTTTTTATGCCAAGAGGAATTACCAGATATCTTCGGTGTACAAAGATGCTTTTTTATGTTAAAGTGTAAAAAGACACAAAATGACAGGACTGAGGAAATGAAGAAAAAAAAGAAACTTAAGAGGATTTTCCTTGTGATCTTAGGGGTGCTGTTCCTTCTGTACATAGGCCTGGCTAATGTTCTGGTAAGCGCGGCTCTGGTGCCGTCCTTTATGGAAAGGCTGGAGGCGTTTTCCAGGATCACACAGGAAAGCGTGGATGCTTTGGTACATACTGACGATATACAGCAGCAGTATGAGAAATCCTGGGAGGAAACGAAGGAATGGGCCCAGAACGCCCACGGGCAGAAGCTGACAAAGGAGACCGAAGATGGATATAAGCTGATTGCCCAGGAGGTCTATACAGAAGAAGAAAGCCATAAGTGGGTCCTCCTGCTCCATGGCTATACAGGCTGGAAAGAGGCCATGTATCCCTTTGCCATGTGGTATAACGAAAGAGGCTATCATGTGATCGCTCCGGATATGCGGTGTCAGGGAGAGAGCGAAGGAGACTTTATCGGTATGGGATGGACGGACAGGAAAGATAATATGCTGTGGATCGATTATATCCTGGAACAGGATCCCGAAGCAGAGATCGTGATCCACGGCCAGTCTATGGGAGCTGCCTGCGCCCTGATGATGACCGGAGAGGAGGAACTGCCGGAGAATGTAAAGGCGGTGGTTTCAGACTGTGCTTATACAGACGCCTATACCATGTTCCAGGAGAAGATCGTAAAGTGGTTCCATCTTCCTGCTTTTCCCATTCTGGATACGGCGAATCTTATGCTCCAACTCAGAGGCGGCTATGACCTGAAAAATGCCTCTGCCTTGGAAGCAGTAAAGAAAAGCAGTACCCCCACCCTTTTTATACATGGAGATCAGGATGACATGATCCCGGTGGATATGTCAGAAGAACTTTATCAGGCGGCGGCCTGTCCGAAAGACCTGCTTATCGTAGAAGGGGCCGGACATGCACAGTGCCAGGATAAAGATCCGAAAGGGTATTATGGGGCAGTGGAAAAACTGCTGGAAGAATATCTATAAAAATTTCTTGTAGATTGAAGAATGGTTTCAGACCTTATGCCTCGAATGGAGCAGAATTGGATTCTGAAAGAAAAGCTTGGCGCTTATGATGCGGAAGTGTGGACGAAAAAGTTGAAATCCCTGGCTGATGTGGAAATTCATCTTACACCAGTCAGGGATTTTTCATAATTATTCTACAATGATCTCCGCAGTCACCTTCAATCCTTCTTCTCTGCAGACAATTCCCATCGCCGGCACTGAGAAGTCCGGCATACCGTTCTTATCCCAGTAAATCTTTCCTACGGAAGCGTTTCGGCCTGCATCATAAAGGGGCTGATAGTCTTCTTCTACAAGATAACGTTCTTCCTGTCTTCCATGGTAAATGATCAGATCTTCGGAATCATCATCAGATTTGGTGAAGCTGTTGTGTCCCAGACCAAACTGTCCGGTCTCTTTGCTGCTTTGGAATACCGGATAGGGCAGTTTTGTCCAGGAAGCGGCGCTTAACAGATCTGCGTCCTCGTCTGCATAGAGAAGTCCTACGCAGTACATGGCGTCGGTTCCGCTGGCAGAAAAAGTGACAAAAATTTTCCCGCCATGTTTGATCACTCCCGGCCCTTCATCTACAGGAAAGCCATGGAGCTCCCAGTTATATTCCGGATGGGTAAGACGGACGGCAGGGGTGCACAAAGTCCAGGGATTGGAAAGCTGTGCAATGAAAATATCGGAAATATTGTTAGTCTTCTGTGCCCAGAGAATATAGTCCTTGCCCTGGTGGTGGAAGTATGTATGATCCAGGGAGAAATCTGTAAAGGCGATGTCCCCTTCTACGGTGGAGACCAGGGGACCTTTTTCCACCCATTTTCCAGACAGGGGATCCTGGTCTTTACATTCCAGGCAATGAGGACGGATCCTCCAGGAGGACTCGTCGGAAATAGTAGTGGTATAGTAAATATACCAGTTTCCATGGATATAATGGATTTCCGGAGCCCAGATGTGAGGACTCATGGTCCCGTTGTTGATCGGCTTTCTCTCATATACGACTTTTTCCTCGTAAGAATTGGAACTGTCGGCAAGCCCTTCTAAGGTGTCCGCCCGGCGCAGGATAATGTAGAGGTACTGATATCTTCCCTCCAGATTATGTTCCATATCCGTATAAGAGGCGGTGAAATAATATTTTCCGTCCGTGTGTTTGTAGATATACGGGTCTGCCCGGTGATAAATAAAAGGCTTTTTAAACAAAGTCTGATGAAGTCTTCCTTCTACGGTATATTTTCCAGGCTGCTGCAGCATATCTTCAGATATGCTGTTCCATTCAACCGGAAGTTTGTCGGTTCCTCCGTTGGAATATCCTACGGAGATTTTCCGGGGCAGTTCAGGAACTTTTCCGGCTTCTGTTTTCAGCGAAATGGCTTCTGTTTCTGTCAGAAGGACGGGCTCTGGTCTGCCGTATACAGGGAACAGTTTTTCCAGAAGAGAAACCGGGATCTCCAGACGGTTTTCCTGGTCTGGAGAACAGGAAATTTCTTTTGCGCTTTTAAAATCCCAGTCCGCGCCGGTATAACCGGATCCGGTAAAGGAACGAAAATCAGTGGTTTCTGTAAAATACATATGAGAAGGATCTTTGGCGTCTCTGGCAGTTATAAAATAGCTTCCGTTTTTTAACTGATAAACAGAAGGGTCTGCCATCTGTTTGGAACCGTAGTCCGGAAACCATACGCCATTGTTTCCGTTGAGGCTGTACCAGTTTTTGCCATTATAGCTGTACTCCAGATGGAGGCTGTCAGATTCAGGATTATCCCAGTTTTTTGTGTAAGGGCGGAGAAATGCCTGGGTCTGACCTTCTTTGCACAGGATATCTTCCTGGGGTAATGTATACATCTTGTTCATATGGGCTCCTTTCAGAGATATATGGAAAATAAGAGTTGCTTTATCCTAGCATGAAAGAAAGTGGTTGACAAGTGCGTACAAGTCAGGGTTTAATATAAACATATAGGTTTTACAGGCTTCACAAAACAGGAGGAAAGGAACCGGAAAGAAATAATGGCTACGATTAAAGAGATTGCAAAAAAATGCGGGGTGTCGGTCGCGACAGTTTCAAATATACTGAACGGAAAACCGGGAGCCAGTGAGGCCACCAGAGAAATGGTGCTGAAAACTGCCAATATGATGGAGTATATGCCCAGTTATGTTGCCAAAAGCCTGAAAACGAAAAATACCAGGAATATCGGAGTGATCGCGGAGGATATGACGATCTTCAGTATCCCGGATATTATCGACGGGATCACGGAGTACTGCGAAAAGGTGGATTACAAGATCCTGCTGACAAATCTGCGTCTTTATAAGAAATATAACGACAGATATTATCACAGAGAAGACTATTTCGGAATTGTGAAACAGGAGATCAAGAAATTTGTAGCCATGCAGACGGAAGGGATCATTTATGTAACCGCTCATGAAAGGATCATGCATTGTATACCGGAAGATCTTCCGATACCGGCTGTGATGGCCTATGGATATACAGAGAGCAGAAAGATCCCTTCTGTGGTAGTAAATGATCAGAAGGCTGCTTATGAACTGGTTGAATATCTGATAAAAAAGGGACATCAGAGGATCGGCGTGATCAGCGGCAAACAGGACAGTATCCATACCCAGGACAGGCTGCTGGGCTATCAGAAGGCTTTGAGGGATCATCATCTTATCTATGACCCGGAGCTTGTATGCAGCGGAGACTGGACAAGAAGGTCAGGCTATGAATGTGTGGAAAAACTGCTGAGGCAGGAGGTGACGGCTGTTTTCTGTATGAACGACCTGATGGCGGGCGGCGTATATGACCGTGCAGATGAACTGGGACTGAGAATCCCTGAAGATCTTTCCGTGGTGGGATATGATAACCGTGAGCTTTCCAGCTACTACAAACCACCCCTTACCACAATAGAGCTTCCTCTTCATGACATCGGGTATCGTGCGGCAGAGGTAATGATGGAGCTCCTGGCAGGAAAAATAAAGACAGGGATCAAAGAACTGGTCTATCAGGTTCCCTGTGACCGGCTGATCCGTCAGTCGGTAAGGGAGATCGGCAGTGTAAATTGAAATGGTACAAGTTGAAAAATATGGTACAAGTTGAAAAAAAGAGCCCGAAAAGCGCTTTCCTTTCGAAAAGCCTTTAAGCGCTCTTTTTTTGATGTTTTGCACAAAGAAAGTCCCGGAAATTCAATGGGAAAAGGAAAATAAGGAAGAGAAAATTTGTGCAAATATCCTATACTTAAACGATTCAAATATTCAATAAGTTGTGTAAAAAATAAAAAAGTTAGAAAAAATGAAAAATAATGAGATATAAAGAGAAATAAGGAGAATATAGAGAATATATAAAAATATCAAAAGTTTATTTATGAATGGGTGTATGGTATAAATAAGGAAACCGGAAAAACTTGCACAAAATATTTGTTAATAAAGGTTGAAAATGCTGCATCATATTAAAAAAATGAGGAAGATATATGGGAAAATAAGTCGATTGATGGTATTTTCGATTAAACGGTTAATAAATACAGCAGACAAGTTAGGTGTTTTGACCACAGGTTAAGGAGAATGCAGAAAATGGAAAAAGAAAGACTTGCAGATATTTCTCTGAAAGATATTGCCATTACCGACAAGTTCTGGAATAAATACAGAAGTCTGGTAAAGGATGTGATCATTCCTTATCAATGGGATACCCTGAATGACAATGTGCCGGATGCGGAACCCAGCCATTGTATTGAAAATTTCCGTATAGCGGCAGGAGAGAAAACGGGAGAGTTTGCCGGAGCTGTATTTCAGGATACAGACGTAGCCAAATGGCTGGAAGCGGTAGCTTATGTCCTGGAATCCCAGGGACGGGATGAAAAGCTGGAGAAGCTGGCAGATGAAACCATTGATCTTATTGGAAGGGCGCAGCAGCCAGATGGTTATCTGAATACATATTTTACTATCAAAGAACCGGACAGACGCTGGACTAATTTAAAAGAAGGCCATGAGCTTTATACGGCAGGTCATATGATAGAGGCAGCGGTGGCTTATTATCAGGCCACAGGAAAAAGAAAATTCCTGGAGATCGTAATGAGATTTGCGGATCTGATCAGCGAAAAATTCGGCCCCGAGGAAGGAAAATGCCACGGATATCCCGGGCACCCGGAGATCGAGCTGGCTCTGGTAAAACTTTATCGGGTAACCGGAAAGAAGAATTATCTGGATACAGCCAAATTTTTTATAGATGCCAGAGGCGTGGGAGAAAATTATTTCTTCCAGGAGGAAAAAGGAGAAAAATATCAGCAGATATTTCCTGAATTTGCCGGTTATGTGCCGGAGTATTCTCAGTCTCATCTGCCTGTAAGAGAACAGAAAACTGCAGAAGGCCATGCGGTGAGAGCAGTATATCTTTACAGCGCAATGGCGGACCTGGCCTATGAATATCAGGATGAGTCTCTTTTAGAAGCCTGTGAGACTCTCTGGAAGAACATGGTCACAAAGAGGATGTACATAACAGGAGGAATCGGTTCTTCCGGTCTTCTGGAAAGATTTACTACAGATTATGATCTTCCAAACGATAGGAATTATGCAGAGTCCTGTGCATCGATCGGTCTTGCCATGTTTGCAAAGAGGATGGGGCAGATCACCAGAGAGGCAAAATATGCAGATGTTATGGAGAAAGCTTTATATAATACGGTTCTGGCAGGTATTGCTATGGACGGGAAAAGCTTCTTCTATGTAAATCCTCTGGAAGTATGGCCGGATAACTGTATGAACCGCACATCTATGGAGCATGTGAAGCCGGTGCGGCAGAAATGGTTCGGCGTGGCGTGCTGTCCGCCCAATATTGCCAGGACGCTGGCCTCCCTTGGACAGTATATATATGGAGAAGATAAGGATTCAATTTATGTAAACTTATATGTTTCTAATGAGACAGAGACACAGATAAACGGGATACCATGCAGGCTGGCTATGGACAGTGATTTCCTTTCTGCGGGGAATGTGGATATTTCGTTTAAATCCCCTCAGGCTACCGGCGGAAAGCTGGCTTTGAGAGTACCTGGGTACACCAGAAGATTTCAGGTGTTCAGAAACGGGGAAGAGGTATCGGATCCTCATCTGAAGAAAGGATATCTGATCCTGGAGGATCTGAAAGAAGAAGAAAACATCAGGATCTCCTGTGATATGAAAGCAAAATTCGTTCATGCAAATCCGGAAGTACGGGCTGATGAGGGAAAAGTAGCGATCATGCGGGGTCCCCTGGTTTACTGTCTGGAAGAAACAGACAATGGCAGAAACCTTTCCTCTTTATATGTGGATACAAAGGCAGAACTTGCAGAAAACTATGAAGCAGATCTGCTGGGCGGTGTGGTAACTGTGACGGCTAAAGGAAAGCGTATTTCCAATGACGGCTGGAATGAAGAAGAATTATATAAAGAGCAGGAGACCCGGCTGGAGGACGCGACATTAAAAGCAGTGCCCTATTGCAACTGGGGCAACAGAAAGACGGGAGAGATGACCGTCTGGATCAAAGAACTTTTATAAACTTATTACCGTATCATACAGAAGCGGAGACTTCTGATTTGATAAAAAAAATTAAAGGAGGACACTATCTATGAAGAAGAAAGTGTTGGCTGCATTATTATGTGCAGCAATGGCAGGTACCATGTTGGCAGGCTGCGGCGGCGGATCCGGCGACAGTGAAGGCGGAGACAGCGCAGGCTCAAGAGACATGGGTGTAGAAGGCGACGACGTTACAGAACTTACCGTTTGGACCTTCGTAGAAAATCATCAGGATTTCTATACTGAGATGGCGGAAAAATGGAATGAGGAAAATCCTGATAAGCAGGTAAACCTGGTTCTTTCCAACATGGCTTATGATGATATGCACAACAAGCTGTCACTGGCTCTGGAATCCGGCGAAGGCGCTCCTGATGTAGTAGATATCGAGGTTGGTAAATTCCCATCCTTCATGGTTGGCGATATCGGTCTGATGGATCTGACAGATGCTATCGCTCCATATAAGGACAAAGTTGTAGAATCCAGACTGGATCTGTATTCCAAAGATGGAAAGTACTACGGATTCCCGACACACGTTGGTACAACCGTTGCTTTCTATAATACAGAAGAGCTGGAAGCAGCAGGAATTGATTATACAACTATCAAGACCTGGGATGACTTTAAAGAAGCCGGTATAAAATACCATGAAGCTACAGGCAAGACTTTTGCCGCTGCTGAGACAACCGCACAGTGGATGATCAACCTGATGCTGGCTCAGAAGGGCGGAGATTACCTGACAGAAGACGGAGAACTTGATGTAAATAACGATAAAATGGTTGAAGTTCTTCAGTACATCAAAGACATGCAGGATGCAGGCGCTGTTGCAACAATCGCAGGCGGACAGCCGGATAACGAGGAAGCATATCCTCTGTACAACAGCGGTGATGTAGCAGTAGCTATCATGCCATTCTGGCAGACAAGCCGTTATACAACTTATATGACAGATCTTGCCGGAAAAGTTGCTATCGCTGCTCCTCCAGTATTCAGCGATAGTGATCCAGTGAAGACAATCGGTGGAGGCGGAACCGGTACAGCAGTTATCGCTTCCAGTCCTAACGCAGATCTGGCAGCAGAAGTATTCGCATACATCAAGCTGTCTGACGAAGCCAGCCACGAGATTTACAATGTACTTGGATTTGACCCGGTAAATACAGCTGTTTGGACAGATACATCTCTGACAGAGAATCCGGACAACCAGTTTGTACAGTACTTTAAGACAAAACCATTTGCTCCATTATTAGAGTTACAGGACAGCATCGGATTACTGAAATCTGCTACAGATGAAAAGATGCCTTCTATCAACAATGTATTCACTACCCAGACTCTGAACGATATCTTCGAGTCCGGTGTGGATGTAAAAGAAGCTCTCGATTCCGCTCAGGAACAGCTGGAAAATGAATTTGCTTCATAATCCGACAGATTGAAAACATAAAAAGAAGAAGCAGGTAGGATGTGGGACGTGTCCTGCATCCTACTTACTATATAGCAGGAAGCTTTCGTGAGTTTTGTGCTATATAGTAAGAAAAGAAATTTAGAGAAAGGGGATTGATACAGTATGAGTAAAGTGAAGAAGTTTTTCTATTCCCAGAAGGCTGCGCCTTATGTATTCATACTCCCGTTTGTGTTAACGATCATTTTGTTCTGGATCGCGCCTATCGCCAATGGTGTTCTTCTCAGTTTTCAGGATGTATTGAAAGATAAATGGGTAGGTTTTGATAATTACTCAAGACTGATAAGTGACAAGATGTTTTATAAAGCTGTTTATAACAGTATGAAATACATGATCGGAACGCTGATCCTTCTGATCCCGTTCCCCATGCTGTTTGCTACTTTATTAAACAGCAAGCTGATGAAGGGAGCAGGATTTTTTAAATCTGTATACTTCCTGCCGGCATTGACTTCCGTAGTAGTAGCCGGTACTATTTTCCGTCTGATGTTTGGCGAGATGGATACTGCTCTGGCAAACCAGATCATCGGAATTCTGGGACATTCTCCTATCAAATGGCTGAAAGGCGAGTGGACAGGATACGCGGTGCTGCTGATCGTAGCATGCTGGAGATGGACGGGTGTTAATATTCTGTACTTCCTTGCAGGACTGCAGAGTATTGATACAGAACTGTACGAAGCAGCATCTATCGACGGAGCTAATAAATGGCAGCAGTTCCTTAAGATTTCAGTTCCACTGCTGAAACCTACAACCGTATACGTTCTGACTATCAGTATTTATGCCGGTCTGGCTATGTTCCTGGAGTCCTTCATGCTGTGGAAAGGAAACAACTCTCCTCAGAACATTGGTCTTACTATCGTGGGATACCTGTACAGACAGGGTATTGAAAAGAGGGCTATGGGCTATGCCTGTGCCGTAGGTCTGGTACTGTTAATCGTGGTTATGATCATCAATATGATCCAGCTGGTAGCCACAGGCACATTCAAGAAGGAGGAAAGATAATATGGCAATGGATACAATCGGAAAAAGCCAGAAAAAGAAAAATGCAGTGGCAACAGTCCTGATGATCATACTTTTTACGATCCTTGCGATCTTGATCGTACTGCCGATCTACGCTATCTTTATGGCCAGTTTTCATCCAGGCAACTTCCTTCTTCAGTATGGTCTGAATCTGGATCCGGACTTTGCCCACATGACGCTATCAAACTATGTACTGCTGTTTACCGGGGATCATGATTACTGGATCTGGTTTGGAAACAGTTTGATCTTGACAGTGCTTACTGTTGTTCTGACACTGCTGATCAGCTCTTTTGTAGCCTATGGATTTGCAGCGTACGATTTTAAAGGGAAGAACTTCTTCTTTGTAATCGTGCTGATCATCCTGTCTATTCCATTTGAAGTTATCATGCTTCCTCTTTATAAGCAGATTTCTACATGGGGATTGATGGACAGCTATGTAGCGGTTGTGCTGCCTTTCCTAGCTCATGCTTCTACGATCTTCTTCTTCCGTCAGTACCTTCTGGGACTGCCGAAATCTCTGATCGAAGCAGGACGTATCGACGGCGCTACAGAATATGGTATTTTCTTTAAGCTGATCGTACCGATCATGAAGCCGGCATTTTCTGCAATGGCGATCTTAAATGGTATGAATGCATGGAATAACTATATGTGGCCGCTGCTGGTAATCCGTTCTTCCAGCAAGTACACACTGACCATTGGTCTGAATACGCTGATCAATCCATATGGAGATAACTACAGCCTTCTGGTTGTGGGATCGGTATTCTCCATTATCCCGATCTTTATCTTGTTTATCTGCTTCCAGAGATACTTTATCGAAGGTATGACAGCAGGAGCTGTAAAAGGATAATACATAGACAAAAGACCATCCTGTGAACAGCAGAATCTGCAGAGATTCACAGGATGGCCTTTTCTTTTTCAGATAAATGAGCGAGGACCTGTCAGAGAAGGGGTTGTAACGGAAAGAAGATAAAGAAATCTGTGCAGATTTAATTCTGGGGGGATGTATAGGAAACTACTACCTGGATGTCCTGGTTATAGTTTCCGAAGCCCTTTCCGAACAGAGTAAGTCCTCCGGGATGATCGGCATTTTCAGATACCATGAATTTAAAGCGTAGAGTGCTTTTGTAATCAAGAGAAAACTGCTGAATGGTTACATCAGAAATTTTCCTTCCATCTATGAAAGTACCGTTTTTATTGATGATCAGGGTCTTCAGGAGACCATACTGATTCCAGGTGGGAAGCCACCAGCCGGGTGTGAAAAGCCCATGGATATCTCCGAAATCTCCCGGGCTGGTCCAGGTACCTACAGGGGTTCCGTTGAGAAAGAAGGTAATGTCAGAAGGCCAGTCGTTATTTGTGCCAGGAGCCTCTGAAGCTATTTCTACAGATAGGATAAGCTGCTCTATCTGACGGTGGGGAGGAAGAAAATTTGGGATAATGTATTCTACATATCCTTTGGAAAACCACAGGATTCCGGCATTAGTACGCTGAGGGTGGGCGAAATATCTGGGGTCATCCACTTCCCCGATAAGACCTTTCCTGGAAGCAATGCCGCAGGTGGGAGATATCTGATAATCGGTATATTGACCTACGGGAATATCCACAGAGTAAAGGTTTTTGTTTTCTTCCGGGACCTGGGGCATGACATCAATGAGGATCCGGTCGGTGTGAACCCGGCAGAGTTTCTGATTTCCGTGGCCTTCATGTTCGGAGAGAACACTGACCAGACCGCATTCTTCCAGCTTTTTTATATGGCTGGTAAGGGCACCATTGGTGATGCCCAGGCTGCCGGCAATTTCGTTCATGTTCATTTCGCCCTTTTCTAACAACATACGGATGATTTGGATCCGCAGATCGGATCCAAGAGCTTTATAAAGGGCAATACCATCTTCGATTTTTTTTATATGCAGCATAGGCGGACTCCTTTATTAGTATGGATAATGTGAATTTTTGATCTGATATTATTATAAGGGAAAAAAACGGCTTAAGCAACAAAAGTATTTTATAAAAAACTAAATATTATAGAGAAATTTCCTGGAAACATTGTTGACATCCAGGAGATATCTTCATATAATATAGACAAAAGTAAAATAATTAAGAAAAATTTAAAATATAATATAAGGAGGAACACAAATGAGCAGAAGAGCAAAAATGGTTCTGGATAAGGAATTCCAGATCTCCAAGATCGATGAGAGGATCTACGGCTCCTTTATCGAACATCTGGGAAGAGCAGTATACGAAGGTATTTATCAGCCGGGACACCCTGCGGCAGACGCTGATGGATTCCGCCAGGACGTAGTGCAGCTGGTAAAGGAACTGAACGTACCGATCATCCGCTATCCAGGGGGGAATTTCGTATCTAATTTCTACTGGGAAGATTCTGTTGGACCAGTGGAAGAGAGACCTCACAGACTGGAGCTGGCCTGGAGAAGCCTGGAGAAAAATGAGATCGGTTTAAATGAATTTTCTAAATGGGCAAAACAGGTAAATTCTCAGGTAATGATGGCTGTAAACCTGGGAACCAGAGGAATCTCCGATGCCTGCAACCTGCTGGAATACTGCAACCACCCATCAGGAACAAAATACAGCGACCTGCGTATTAAACACGGTGTAAAAGACCCTCACAACATTAAAGTATGGTGTCTGGGAAATGAGATGGACGGTCCATGGCAGATCGGCCATAAGACTATGGAAGAGTACGGACGTCTGGCAGAGGAAACTGCAAAGGCTATGCGTCTTATCGATCCTACGATCGAACTTGTTTCCTGCGGAAGCTCCAACAGAGATATGCCTACTTTCCCGGATTGGGAAGCAGTTACACTGTCTCATACCTATGATTATGTAGATTACATTTCTATGCATCAGTACTATGGAAACAGAGACGACGACAGCAACGACTACCTGGCTCAGTCTGATGATATGGACGACTTTATCCGTACCATTATCGCAACCTGCGATTATGTAAAAGCGAAAAAACGCAGCAAAAAGACTATGAACTTAAGTTTTGACGAGTGGAATGTATGGTTCCATTCTAATGCTGCTGACGATGACATCACAGAGAATCATCCATGGCAGGTAGCTCCGCCCATGCTGGAAGATATCTATAACTTTGAGGATGCGCTTCTGGTAGGACTTATGCTGATCACTCTGTTGAAACATGCAGACCGTGTAAAGATGGCCTGCCTGGCACAGCTGGTAAATGTTATTGCTCCTATTATGACGGATGCTGCAGGGGGCGCATGGAAGCAGACTATCTTCTATCCGTTTATGCATGCTTCCAAATACGGAAGAGGTATTGCTCTTCAGCCGGTAGTTTCCGGAACAAAGCATGCTACAGCAAAACATGATGAGATCACAGACGTAGAATCTATCGCTGTATACAACGAAGAAAAAGATGAAGTGACCATCTTTGCTGTAAACCGTAATCTGGAGGAAGATGTAGAGCTGACAACAGATGTGAGAAGCTTTGAAGGATACAGAGTATTAGAACACATTGTTATGGAGAACGAAGACCTGAAGGCAGTGAACAGCCTGACTGAGCAGAAGGTTTACCCTGTAAATGCTGACGACAGAACAAAACTGGATGGCGGTATTGCCACAAGCGTTCTGAAGAAAGCTTCCTGGAACGTGATTCGTCTGGGAAAATAAGTAGATAGACAGAAATACGGAATATTATATGGGCAGTCATTTTGGATTGTCTTATGAAAGAGGAGAAAATATATGACAAAATTTGTGATCAATCCAAATGTAAAGAAAAGCAAGATCCACAAGGAAATCTACGGACATTTTTCCGAGCACCTGGGAAGATGTATCTATGAGGGAATGTATGTAGGAGAAGACTCTCCGATCCCTAATGTAAACGGTATGCGTACTGACGTAGTGGAAGCTTTAAAGGAAATGAAGATTCCTGTACTTCGCTGGCCGGGAGGCTGCTTCGCTGATGAGTACCACTGGAAAGACGGAGTAGGCCCAAAAGAAAACAGAAAGAAGATCATCAATACCCACTGGGGCGGTGTTGTAGAAGACAACAGCTTTGGTACCCATGAGTTCTTTGAACTGTGCCGTCAGTTGGGATGCGAGGCCTATGTAAATGGAAACGTAGGCAGCGGAACTGTACAGGAAATGTCAGAATGGGTAGAATATATGACCTTTGACGGAGTATCCCCCATGGCAGACTGGAGAAAAGAAAACGGTCATGAAGACTCCTGGGATGTGGCTTTCTTTGGGGTAGGCAATGAGAACTGGGGATGCGGTGGAAACATGACGCCGGAATTTTATGCCAACGAGTACCGGAGATACCAGACTTATGTGAGAGACTATAAGGCAGATAAGAAAATCTACAAGATTGCCTGCGGCCCAAACGTAGATGATTATGAGTGGACAGAAGGAGTTATGTCGACCTGCTTCCGCCATAGCCAGCCTTTCCAGCATGGATTTATGGATGGTCTTTCTCTTCATTATTATACCC
>ERZ1643247.389-NODE-389-length-54099-cov-21.354063_pt1 | contig 54099 bp, 57 predicted proteins | sample MGYA00579264_ERZ1643247 | MGnify/ENA primary metagenome ERZ1643247 (study PRJEB29033, sample SAMEA4952262) | chicken gut metagenome | biome: Broiler Chicken; feature: Gastrointestinal Tract; material: Caecum | place: Ireland | collected 2018 | study: Broiler... | reverse complement strand
GCTCGGGGAGACTATGTAAGACCCGCTTGCGGGCGACGGTCAGTGAACCGAGAATCCCCCGCCTTTAGGCGTGGGGAGTGTCAAGATGATTTGATCGAAGCGACTGTTACTCACAAATTCTAAAAAAAAGAGGGACTCCCGCGAAAAGGAGTCCCTTTTTTTGTGTCAATTTTAGACACGAATTGAGCGTTTTTGTGTCTGATAACGGCACGAAGAATACTTTCTTGTGTCTTAAATTGACACAGAATGTCACACATATTGAACGTACAGACCGCAGGGGAGGCGCCAGATACTTTTTCCGATCTGTTCTTTGCACTGTTCTTCTGACAAACCATCGGCGCACATTCTTTCGCTTTCTATCAGTTCGGCCCAGTTTCGGAACGTGAAGAAGTTAGAATTATATGCTTCGATATATTCTTCTGGTTTTTCAGGTTTTTTCTTCAAGATACGATCGAACAGGAAGATCAGTTCTTCCGTTGCCTGCAGGTTGCCTTTATAGATCGGGTTGGGCAAATTCATAGAGATTTTTGTTACAGATTTAATATCTATTTTTTTTCACCTCTTTTTAATGCCAGGCTTGTCGAAGATTGATGTTCTGGCTTTTCAGAAAGGCTCTGGCGCAGGCGACGTACTGATCGCTCATAGATTTTAATTCCTGCATTTGAAAGAGCGGGCTGGTGAGTGTCTGGATCATCAAACTGCTTTGATAGATGAGTGAACGTTTGACGTCGTCACTTTTCAAGAATTCTTTTTCGGCTTTGAGAATTGCCGAATTGTCTTCTTTTTCGTAACGAATGGTGAGTAACGTACGGACGTTGACACAAGCGTTAAGGATCATCTCTGCTGTCCACGTATCATCCAGCAATGCGCGATTGACTTGATTGAGACTACGGATGCAGTCCCAAATATCTTTTGCAACAGATGTTGCACTGGTATATTTTCCTACGCGTTTGCTGACTTTTTTGTTCAGCGTTTCGTTGAAGGACACGATTTTTCATCTCCTTTTTTGTAAAAATCTTGCGTTTTGTCTTTTCTTAGCCGGGTGCATTCCAGACAGACTGCGACCAATTCAGAAAGACCTCTTTCATGTTTACAGCCTACGCAGCCGTTTGTTGTGTTGGTCTCCATACGTTCGTCACCTCTCCTTTTTTTGAATTTTTCATGTGATTTGGGAATATGGGCTGTGTGGCTTTTTATCTTGTGGTTTTCACAATTTCCACAGAGTTTTCCACAGGTTTGAGACAAACGCATTGGATTATAAAAGCAAGAAAGCGTCGTCGGCGTTGATCGTTGTCTTTTTGTTGTCGTCGTCGCATGGAACTACTTCGATTTGATTATCCGGCAGAATGGACACGATCTCGCTTTCCAGTTCACATCCGTTTGATAGGCACATGACGTAGTCCCCGACAGATAGTTGATCGCCATTGTGATCGTACGCATTCATGATGTTTCACCTCTTTTTTTTTAATATCATATACTTGTTCTTTGGCCTCCTTTTCAGTCCAGCCAAAGCCTCGCAAACGATCGTAGATGTCGTGTTTCGGCCATTTGGTTTTGAGGTATTTGATGCAGATTTCAGACAAAAAAGCAAGCCTGGTTTCGTTTAAATCACCGGGCAATACTCGTTCCATATTGCTCAAATCCACGGTTCGATCTGAACGTGCGAGATCGAACAGAATGTCTCGCTGCTGTTTGTCAATGAAGCTGTAATTACCGAAGAGTTCCGGATGAACATTGACAGGTGGGATACCACCCAGGAGTAAGAACCGGCCGTCGCTGACTTGAAGACCGGCTACGCCTTCATAACTTACGTTCAAGTATTTTTTGTCTGCCGGTCGAAACAGGCATCCGTAGAATAAATTATCATTTGGGTTTTTGGGAACTTTGATGAATGCTTGCACAGTGTCGTCTGTGAGTCTGAGTAGAATTTCTCTTAACTTCACGGCATATCTGTGATAAGCTGGTACTTGTCTGTAAATCTCGGCGTGTTCTTTTCGAAGAAATACGGTTTCGAATTCTTCCGGTGTGACACCCAGTAGATAGAGCCATGAGGCCAGTTGCGTGTCGAACGCCAGAACGTTGCCGATAAAAGCCGTGTAATTTTTAGCCATAAAATTGCTCCTTTTGAAAAAACCTGTGCTTACATGAGTGTTTCAATAAGCACAGGTTGGTCCTTTCTGGTATATTATTTTTTTCCGTAGATGGCATTCAGTCGTGCGCGGAGTTTTTCTTTTTCGTTTTCACCTTTTTTGATCTTTTTGAGAAGGTCTTCCACCAGTGTCTTATACGAATAGGCGATCCAGGTCTTTCCGTAATCTTTGAAATCATATTTGACGCTGATCAGGTCGGCTCGTTTGGCGTCCCAGAGCCGCACCCATGACTGGCACACCATACCCCAACCGTCAAAGTCGTCATCGGGGTCTTTGAACATATCGTGATCTAAAACTTTGACCCATACAGGCTCGTCGTATATAGTTTTGAGCTGTTTTAGTGTCAAGGGTTTTGTTTCGGATATGAGAAGGTCTTTGATATCTGTCATGTTTGATCGCACCCCTTATTCAAAAACGTAAATGTCGTTTATTTCTTTTATTTTATACGAATTTTTTCACTTCTCTGAACACATCGAGTGTGCCGGGTTGATATTTGTTGACGTATTTCGAGAATGCCGGCGCGGACAATTCCTGCAATTTATCAAGCCAAGCACCGGCTGTAATTCCTTGCAGACTTTGATTGTTATCTAACGAAAAGAGTATCGAAACGTCTTTTTCAAACGCTTCTTTTTCGGGACTGTCCGGCAGCATCTTGATTCGCCGGCAGATCATTTCATGAAGTTCTGTTCTTGCGTTCATTCGTTATCTCCTTTATCCGATGTCGAAACAAGGAACGATACCTCGGGTGCTTTTTACATTTCCGTTACCATCTGTACCATCGACGTTAACCATTTCGGTATGAGTTGTTGTACCTTGGCTGATGGAACGAAGCCAGTATGATACTACGGCGTCTTGGTAAGTTTTGATACGCTGTTTGTCTTTTTTGAAAATAGAAAGTTGGAAACTGTCGTCGAGGTCCGTCCACAAGTTATCTGTTGACAAGCCGAACACATCTGTCGATGAAAGCAACCACATGGTATCTTCATATTCGAATTTTTTCCCGTTGAATTTCTCTACAAGTTTGCGAGTTTTAATGAGATCACGCCACTCTCGGGGGAGACGCGGATAAATGTTATGAAGAACGTACTCACGTCCTTTGCTGTGGTAGTATCCGTCTTTGTTGGTAGGTTCATCAAACATGGCGATTTCAGCTATACAGTCTTTAAACACGAATCTGGCCATGTGAGGACTACTGTATCCACAAACCACAGTGACGATCTCTCCGGTATCGAGTGTAATGTCAATTTCATCATAAGGCATGATGACTTTATCGAGAGTTTTTGTTTGAATCGCAGCTTTTAGTGTTTCAGGACTGATATAACACTCTTGAATACGGCGTATTGTGTAAGGTTCGGGGGATATTGTTTTGAACACAGAATCGGTTTCTTGTGCTTGCTGTTTTTGATTGAGTGCATCAAGTATGCTTTTGGCCAGTTCGAGGTCAGTATTATTGACATTGAGAAGTTCGATAGAAGTCTCGGTTTCTGTGTTATTGATCTTCTTTGTGATTTTTATATCAGCCATGGTCTTACATTCCTTTCACCCAGTTCCAGTATTTTTGAATTTCTTCTTCATACTGCGATTGCGGCGTATAATAGTTTCGCCCCCGTAGTTCTTCGGGCATATATGCCTGTTTGACCCAGTGATTTGTAAAGTCATGCGGATATTGGTATCCTTGATCCTGCTCAAGCCCCGAGGAATCGCAGTGTTTATTCTGCAGTTCTCTCGGGGGCGGGTATGCCAGCCCCTTTTCAATGTCATGCATGGCTTCATTCACGGCTTGATACGCAGCGTTTGATTTGGGACTTATAGCGCACAGAATCGCAGCACAGGACAAGGGGATACGAGCCTCCGGCAGACCTAATTGCAGTGCTGTATCTACGTATGCTTTGACTTTGACGGCCACACTGGGGTCGGCGAGACCGATATCTTCGCTGGCAGAACACAGAATTCTTCGAATCGGCGTCAACAAATCGCCGTTTACGAGCAGCCGGCTTAGATAATATACGCTGGCGTCGGGGTCAGAGCCTCGCATGGATTTCATTAAACCTGACGCCAGATCGTACATTTCATCGTCGCCCCGGCCGCCCAGATTGTTTCCTGAGAGTTCCCGTACGTCCGGATTGGGAATGTCTTTTACGGCTTCCAGAATGTTTAGGGCTTTTCGGGCGTCGCCGTTGGCGTGTTCCGCGATGGTAGTCAAAACATTCGAGTCGATCGTGATTTGATGTTTGACGCAGGCATCTTCAAGAATTTCTCGAAGGGCTTGCGTGTCCAGCTTTTTGAATTCGAACACCATGGACCGAGACAAAAGCGCCGGATAGATTGTGAAATACGGGTTTTCTGTGGTGGAAGCGATGAGCTGTAATGTTCCTGCTTCCGTAGCTTGCAGCAGTAATTGCTGCTGTTTCTTGTTCATATACTGGATTTCATCCAGATACAGCAAGATACCGTTTCTTCCGGTACAGGCTTTCAAGTCGTCGCTTTTTGCCGTGATACCGTTTAGAAAGACAATTTCTTTGTTCAGTCCTTTGGAGATCAACGTGGCCAGCGTTGTTTTGCCGGTGCCGGGAGGGCCGTAGAAGATATAATTGCCCTGATATTTGTTTTGAATTAAATTATATAATATTTTCCCGGGCGCTAAGATGTGTTTTTGACCTTTGATTTCGTCGAGAACCGTTGGCCGGGAATCGTTGGCGAGCGGCATATGATCACCTCTTTTTTTATCTTAAATCAATAGCAGATGTCAGAAATAGGTTGGATCGGATTTTGGTTTTTGTCAAGCAGGATGAGTTTGTGTCGGTATTTGCTTTCTTGAGAAACGGTGTATTCTCCCGACATCACTTTTTGATATACGGACTCTCTCATCAACATTTCCAGATCAGTTGTTCCGTCGGGGTCGTCATCCAGAACACCATATCGCACGTTGTACAGTGGTTCACTATCATATTCTTCTTTTAATCGTTTGGACGTAAGATAGGTATGCCAGTGTTTTGGATTGGCGAATATAAAACAAATGCTACCCAAAATGATCACCTCGATAATTGAGAGTCGCACAGCTTTTCGATATCTTGTAAATGACTTTTGCTGACTTTCTTTTTGTTTACGAAGATATCGTATCCGGCAGCGTACATATCTTCTAGGATTTCGGGAGGATACACGCATTCAGGATGTTCTGTGTGCATGATGGTCTTGTTTTTACTTTTGACTTCAAATAGGAAATCTGCCACGGCGCGGCATCTCCTTTCTTAAATATGCCAATCGATCTCCGGTTCGCCGAGTTGTTTAAACAAAGCGTTGACAGACCCGAAAGGCTGACTTTGATTAAATGCCGGCACGCGGGAACGGATGTTATTTGCAGACAGAGGGGAGGGGTGGGTAGCCAGAAGCTGGAATTTCCTTGGAGCCACATTGCATTCGATTCGGGCTTTGTTGAATGCGTCTCTTGCGGGAAAACCCCACAAGAGATAGACGATCGTTTGCGGCAGCTCCAATGTGATTTTCAGGATTTCTTTTGTGAAATCCTGCCACCCCCACGTCGCGCAGGAATTGCTGTGTCCTTGTTTTACGCACAGTACGGTGTTTAACAACAAAACACCTTGTTTTGTCCAAGGCGTCAGATCATGATGGTTTACCGGTTCTTGAAGATAATCTTCCAAGCGTAAAATGATGTTTTGCAGGCTGGGCGGCGGGGCTATGCTGTTTTTCACGGAGAACGCGAGACCCATAGCTTGACCGGGATGAATATAGGGGTCTTGCCCCAAGATCACCACTCGGACGTTTTCAGGCGGTGTTGCCTGCAGAGCCTTGAGTAAATTATTCTTGGACGGAAATAGCTGTGTGTCTTTGCTTTCTTCATCGTATCGAGCATACAGGCTTTCCAAAAGCTGTTTTGTATCGTCAGAAAAGTATGTGTTCCACATATTTTTTTCCTTTCTCTACTTGCTTTTTCTTTTTATTTTTATTATAATATATCACAGGAGGTGATTCCCGTGAAGTATTCCAGTAACGTTTTTGTGAACCGTATCAAATCCTTCGGTGCGGGCTGGATGGGGCCGACACAGATCGCGCTTGACGGTTTTGGGTTCCTATGCGCGATGTTGGCGATTGCTGCTATTTCTTTTTCTGAATTGCCACTGTGGTACATGGCTGGTCCGGGAATCGCGGCGCTCATGTTTATTGTTCATGGCGTGATACAGGTTGTGCATTTTCGAAACTGCAGGGACGTGTCCACCGGTAATGTGAACCGTATTGGTCTTTCTATGAAAGGCGTTTTTTCTCTGGTAACAGGAATTATTCGGAGCGTTCTGTTTGTGGTGGCGGGAGTGGTGTGTGTGTACGGGTACACGCAAGCCGAACTGGCATCGAATTTCTTTTCGAACCTTTTAGGAGTCTTACCTCCGCTTTTTTACCTCCTTTCGGGAATCGGTTTTGTACTGGTCAGCCTCTGGAATGGGGTGTGTACTATTGTACTGCACAACAACCTGAATCGGATCGAAGAAACGAGTGTGACGGGACGCAAAGTTCCTGGCTTGTACTTCTTTTCCGGTATTGCGGGAATCATCAATGCTTTTTTGAGTTTCGCTTTCGCTGTGAGCATCTTTTTCGGGTTTTATAGCATAACTTCGGCGCAGTCATTGGCCTCCGTTTTTGCATTTCTTTGTTTTCTGCCTGTGGTTATCGTATCCGTTCTGACAGCGATGAAATACTTGTCTTATGCGGTCTTATCACCTCTACCCGTAGCACAAGAACCCGAGCAGGAAACAGAAGCCATTGTTTCCGATGACGAGATTCCTTCTTTCTAAGGGTTTTCGAGAGAAGCATTGTCATCACAGTCCTTTCTGTAAAATCGCCTCACGTTTGTGAGGCGATTTTTGCGTCTGCGTCGAAACACAGCAGATCGATATTTTCTTGAAGAGCCGCGCGGGTCAAGTCACGGAAAACGGGGATGACGGCAAGATGCAGGTCGATGAAATAGCCGTAGACCCAGTTACCCATACGTTTTTCCGACACGCCCTGGACTTTTCCGGCGTTTTCATCCAGGAACTTTTGCTGTTCCGGTGTGAGTAGGTCGATGGGCAGGGTCGCCATGGTGCGTACTTGGTCTTCTTTGACGGAATCGCTGAAATACAGCACTTCCGGTTCGGGGAACAGGTAGACGATGTAGCCGTCTTTGAGTTTATACACAACTTGGTCGCTTTCGCTGTCAGGGAGTTCCAGGTCCGTTGTGCTCTTGGTCTTGAGTTCGTTAAGTTCCGCGATTTCTCGAATCATAAACATCATTCCTTTGTTATTTCGTTAAAGAAAAAGACCCGGTCGATTGAACGGCCAAGGTCTTTTATTAGGAGGTATATCATACCTATTGGAGTATAACACGATTCATGAAATTTTGCAACAGGTATTTTTTATTCCTGATACATGAACTTCAGCATTCGCGGCGTGGCACATTTTTGGATGAGTCATGAAAGCAGCCTCCTTTTTTATTTTACAGGCCGTACGATGATTACAGGTAGGTCTTTGATCCTTTCGAGCACAGAATCCCAGTTGCCGCCGGCAAGGCCGCAGCCGATTTTCCAGGGGAGATAGACCTGACGGTTTTTGTATCGTTCTACGATTCTTTCGATGTTGTGAACCAGGGTGTTTTCGTCTGTGTAAGTCCGGAATGTTTTCAACGCATTCCCGTAATACAACTGAGAGAAAGAAGACACGATGGTCAAATCTTCATTGATTTTTACGGGCAGACACAGACCAAAGAGTTCTTTGGGTTTGCGGCCGGTACACAATTTGTGATACCGTTCTTTGACCAGGGGATATTTTTCAATAATAGTACCGGACAGGCCGGCGCCGATGGTGTTTTGACAGTTGACCTGCTGTACGATAATACCGGATGTGATATCCATCAGGTCTCCTTCGATGATTTTCATGATGATTTTCTCCTTTAAAATCCAAATTCTTTCATTTTGTCTGTGAAGACCATGCGGGCAATGATGTCGCAATCAGAGCCGCATACGGGGTGTATCAACGCGAAATTCAGTAAATCCTGCACGGAATGGATCGATTCTTGATATATTTGCAGTCTTTTTGTCATGCGGGATAAGCACTGTTCTTTTGCGTCGTTCATGTCATGGAACACGAGTTCGGCGTCTAATTCAACGACGAATGTTTTGGCGTCGTTTTCAATCGATATTTCTGGTAATTCTACGCCGTAGATTGTTTCGATATCGGGTGTGATGTCTGACCAAGCGATTTTGCCGGGCAGGACTTGATCTTGATAAATCGCCCAACAGGTATCTCCGGTTCGGAATGAAGTGTTGCACATAAGCCGAGTCTCCTTTCTTGTCATGCGTGTTTGATATGATTGCAGGTTGTCAGAATCGCGGTGTACGCTTTGATTTCATCCCAGCGGTTTTTGAAATCGTTTGGGTGGATTTTTGCCGGTTGTTCCTGAAGCTGATCAATAGCGCACAACAGGTCTTCTGTAGTCGGAGTCCAACTTGTGGGTTCGAATTCCGGGAAATTTGTGTTTTTCATGAGGAAATTGCCGTTGTCGTCCATTGAAATTTGCAACGTAACTTGAATTGCGTTTTCAAGTTCGATGATGTGACCGGGATTTCCGTACAAATAACGCTGTAATGTGCAGATATTTTGAAACCCGTTTATGAGAATTTCTCGTGTACGCATTTGATATCACTCCTTTTTTGTAACGTGTCAGAAAAACCGAAAACACTTGTCGGTTTTTCTGACACGCGGCATTTGACCGCGCATTTTAACCGTGTGTCGGTTTTCCGGGATGAGGGTTTCTGGCGTTCTTGAGAAAGACTTCGACATTCAAGTCGGAAATACGCTTGTGGCGGATTGTGTCGGTCACAGGATCATATGTGAAGTTTTTCATACTCCACTTTTGAACTTCTCGAAAGAACGGGTAATCCACAACGACGTCCTGACCGATGAGATTGATAAATTCGTTTCTTTCCATGATCAAATACTCCTTTCTTACAGTTCACTTCCTCGGAACAAGTGATTGTGAAAACCGTCTCCGTCCGGCGCGTCCTGGATCAAGACGAAGCTGTCAGGCGAGTACGATACTTTGTTTTCTTTCAGAAGGCGTTTCAGGTCTTCTGTTTGGTACAACGGAATATCGTTCTCTGTTTTCACTTGATATTCCAGATAGAACTTGCCGGTAGGCTTATAGATCGTGATATTCAACGAGGTCATGATATGTCATCTCCTTAGTTATTTTTAATTGTGAAGCCCAGCTCTTCAGCACGCTCACCCACTGATGGACATTGTGGCCGCACAGGCACCGCTCAAACCTGGGCTTTTTCGCCTTGATGAGCTTGTATCCCTGGCGCTTGGCCTCGGCTTTCAGTTCTTCCAGCGTCAGCGGCTCATTCGGCTGGGTGAGGGTGGACTGTAGGGCTTTCCTTGCCCAGAAATACGCCTTGGCCTGCTCCTCGTTTTCTGGTACAGCAATCACAAAATACTGATACGCTTTTTCGGCCTCAGTCATCTTTCAGCGCCTCCTTTACCGTTTGTATGTGTAGTGCCTTCCGTCCGGCCCCATGAGTGTAATTGTCGTTGGCATCCCGCTTCTGTCCTGCGTAAACGGCAAATAACGAGATTTTACAATTCGTAGTTCTTTCATGTGCCTTGTTTCACACTCCGTACATTCCAACTTGCTTTTGTACTGCGTGCCGCAGACTTCACATTGATAAAGTTCAAGTTTCTTCATACAGCGCCTCCAATCTCTCCATCACCATGTCTACGGCCTTGTCCGTAAGTGGTCGGCCACACCACGGGCAAATCTGGGTTTTCCTTCATCAGCCGAAAAAGTTCATCCCGGTTCTTCCTCTCTCGTTCTGAAATCATGGTGTTTCCTCCTCTCCCTCCGGCGGGCGGCGGTAGAATTTTCCATTGCAGCCTTTTGCATATAGATGTTTTCCACTCCAAGTCGTTAGATTACCTTTATAAACTAAAACCCAACTGTTAATCTGGTCCCACCAAACAGGAGTAGTATCCTCCATGTTTTCCAATTTTTCCAACGTCAATGGCTCGTTCGGCTGGGTGAGGGTAGGCGCATGGGTGATTTCCCACATGGCCTGATTGAGGCCATCATTAAATCCGGATTCAAACTCGCTTACCGGCGTTGGTCTACGGTGCAAGTTGATGTTATGCAGCACCTGCACGGCGTCAATCGGTCGTACTGCCATCTTTCAACGCCTCCAAACCAATTCCCTCGACTTCCGCCCGCACTTCTAATCTGTTCAGATAGAGGCCCATATACTTTTTCTGTTCCAGCAGCAGACTGAGTTCACAGTCCGGCTCAAAGTCTAGTGTCCCGGCCTCGTATTTCACCGTCATTCGATGGAGTTTGTCATATCGAATTTTCGTCTGCCAGTATTCGGCCTTAAAACGCTCCTTGTAGTCAGCACTGTTCATCATTTGTACGGTATCGCTCAGCTTCATTTGCAAATTTCCTCCAATCTCTCCATCACCATGTCTACGGCCTTGTCTGTCATGGGAGCGCCGCAGTGAGGACAAAAGTTTGGCATCCAGTCTGCCCATATGTCGGCATCCAACCCGTCAAATTTGTCTTTACCACAAATCGGGCAAATTGGATTTCCTGGTTCCCAACCACCCCTCCACACCTTCTCCACCTGCTCCCGGCTGATAGGGCGGAGGGCGGTGAGGGCAATTTCGGCCATTTCCTTTCGTCTACGGTATAAGAAGTTGTTCTCTCCCGGATTGCTCCCAAATCCGCTGTCCAGCACCACCTGCGCCGCCGTGAGTTGTTTTTCAAAAAGAGCAATCGCTTCTTCTCGCGTCATCATGGGTGAGCCTCCTTTTCCACGCTTTCCCAATCAATCCTCTGCCCACACCTGTCGCAGAAGTTCTTCTTCATCTGGTTGTGCTTCCTACCGAACACATCAACCTGTTCGCCAACAAACCAATCGCATACAGGGCAGCACCAGGACGCTCTTTGAACAATTTTTGTATCTGCCGAACCATCCGCATAATCTGTGTGGACAATGCCGTTCTTGACTTTCCAGACCGGTTTTTCGGCTTTTTCCCCGTCAGACCGGGAACAGGCATTCATATCATGCACAGCGTAGCAGATGTTGTTAATTACATCAATCTTCCCGGCGGCAATATTCCATTCCGTGGAGCCTACCGGGGCATCCACGCCGCCCCAAGCCTTTTCGCGCTCAATGTCAAACACATCCCACAGCTTGTCCACGCTGATTACATCGCCACGATTAGCCATGATATTCCCAATCCTCCATTTCGTTGCTGAACTTGAAGGGACGGGTTTTCGGGTCTGATACCTTCCATCCCCCTGTGCATTCATACTGTTCTTCCAGCGGTTTGTTATAGCGTTCGTCCCTCACCCGGATTAACAACGATTTATCTTTTGCGACCGTGATGCTGTCCACATCGCACATCAGGTAATCAAAGAGTTCATCGTTCTGCTCCTCGTCAAGGAGTTCCCTGCGTGTTCCAAATCCTATAGGGACGTTCTGGTCATAGGCGTTTGTTACGTAACAACAGAACCTCTGCCAGTATCTTGTAACACGCAAAATGTCGTATAAGGTCATTCCAACCCCTCCAGAATCTCCATCTCTCTTGAACTCAGAATCGGTGCGCGGGTGTTCCAGGCAAGGCGGGCTTGTTCTGTGTCCGCAAATCCTTTAGAGTAAACACTTGGGCCGTCCCAGCCGCAATCATCACACTGATACCAGACCTCATTGTGCCTGTACCAATCTACTATGTTATCTCCCTTACATCCGGGGCACGGCAGCAGCACCCCGGCCTCCGTCAGCCGCTTCGCCGCCTCGTGGTCGCCCAGGAGAGCGCGTTTGATCTCATCCATTGGTTTGCTCCTTCCTTTTCTCCAAAATACAGCGGCGTTTCCGCCTTTTACCCAGGGGCTTTCCAGCCCACAGTGCTTGCAGTATATGTCATCTCCTTAGTTATTTTTAATCGTGAAGCCCAGCTCTTCGGCACGTTCGATGACGGCAGTTCTGGCGATGTCCTCTTCTTGGAGCGTATGATTCAACGCAAAGGAAATCAGATCGTTGGAATCTTTGATCTGTGTTTTGTATTGAGCCAATAACGCTTCATTCATGGCACGCAGAGCGTTGCGGGCGGATGCTTCGTCGTTGAAAAACGAGTCAGGTCGAATAGAAGCGGAGCCGTACAAGGGCGGTCCGAATTTGACATTCAGATAATCTTTTTCTATGTCGATAACGTCTACAGGATAGACGTTGTCGAAGTAAATGGCGAAACCTTTGATGCTCATGTGTTTTCACTCCTTTTTGTTTGATTTCGCCCGTGCTTCTCGCACAATTCTAAACACAGACGAATTCGAAATACCGCAAGCCGTCGCAATGTCTTTTATCAGCATATCCTCGTTGTAAAGCCTAATCACCGCCTCTCTAGTCGCTCGTTTTATGCGCGGCCGCCCTGTACGCGTCTTTCGCTCACTTGCAGCCTTTGGAATCTCGCTCATGAATTTTCACTCCTTTCTTAGAACGGCAGGTCCTCGTATACGATAGCCGACTGGATTTCTTCGTTGGTGGGCACGTCATAGAACAGGTACTGACTGCTTGTCAGTGCTTTACCGTTGACAAGAATGTTGTATCTGTCCATGGTTACGATGCCCCAGCCGTTATTTTCCGGGTCGTCTACGTCCACGAGGTATACCGGTTTGTTTTTCATTTCGACGGCCATGGAGGGCGTCAGAGCGCATCTGAAGGACACGTGAGCGAGAGTCACAGGATTCACTTTGTAGGTGTGAACGTTCGAGAGAACCTGTATCGCTTCTTCCCAGCAGGCTTTGTATCCGCGTTCGTAGTCGTTGGCGGGATTGGAGTCAGAGAGTGTGCGGGAAAATGGGATGAGACTTAACAGATGATCTTTCTTGATGAGTTCTTCCATGTGGGAAACCTCCTTTTGTGTGTCAGAGTGTTGTGTTTGTTTTGAACAGGCGAAATTTCCCGCTGTCGTTATTTGCTGATTTTCAGAATGGTAAATCGAGATAGATGGCCATAGTATCAGCGATACTGGCCAGTACGGCCAGGGGACAATCACGAAAGGCGTTGGATACTACCGGTGAATTGTTCTTTGCGGCAGTATCGAAGCCGCCTTTGACCCATCGAATAGCCATAGCTTCTTCTGGTGTCAGATGCATGACAGATGAAATAAGAAACAGGCTTTTGGCTTCGCCCAGGGGCAGAGCGTCTTTGATGGTGTAGTATTTCTGTTTCACCCACTGACCCTGTGCGTTTTTGACGTTTTTCTCTTCTTCCGCAAAGTAATTCGCTTTACCCACGTCATGCAGAAGGCCGACGATCGCAACAGACTCATCGCTGACTTTCAAGTTTTCCATCTTTACCAGTGCGGTAAGCCTTTGATACATACCAATGGAATGGTTCACAAGGCCGTGGGGGACAGCCATGTCGTATTTGGTAGAGGCGGGCGCTGTGAAGAAATCTGTCTGATTAAGCCAAGAGAGCAATTCTTCAGAACCGGGTCTGTGAATGTGTTCTCTGTACAGATTCTCGAACAGTTCTTTTTCATATTCTCTGGTCATTCTTGTCATCTCCTTTTTTTTAAGATTTGAAATTGTTTTCGTCGAACTTGTCTGCTTCGACTACAGCGATGGCGCTTTGATCCAGCACATAGAGAATCTCATCGGAGTCGTAGACATAGACGAGATCATTGACTTTGATGAATCTTTCATTAACGCTGTATTGATTTAGTTGATGATGTTGTCAATGTCGAGTTCGACAAACTGGACGCCGCGTTCTTTCAGCGATTCTGTTAAAGCGAGCTGACCGATTTCATCATCCATTAGTTCCTGAGAGATGTCATCGATGTCTTCCGCATACCAACCTTCCGGATACTTTTCCGGGTCAGAGCCTGCATCTCGGTAAATTAGGACTTTGTCATCTTTTGTCTGAAGAATTCCGTGCTCGATAGCCATGGTTATTAATCGTTTGGCATTGAGAAAATACATGAGTTAATCCCTCCAGTAACAGCAAAGGTGTTGATAAGAGTATTTTTTGGTATGGCCATTAAGTTAACGACAACTCCTTTTAGACGCGTTTGGTCTGCACGCGATCCACCAGACCATACGTCATAGCTTCTTCTGCGGACATCCAGTTATCCCGATCTGTATCGCGGGCGATAGTATCGACGTCTTTGCCTGTGTTTTCGGCCAGGATTCTGTTCAACCGGTCTTTGGTGCGCAGCATATGTTCCACCTGGATTTTCATATCGGACGCCTGGCCTTTGGCTCCGCCAAGGGGCTGGTGGATCATAACTTCGCTGTTGGGCAGACAGAAGCGTTTGCCTTTGGCGCCGGATGAAAGCAGGAATGCGCCCATAGATGCAGCGCAGCCGAAACACACGGTACTCACGTCGCACTTGATGAAGTTCATGGTGTCATAGATTGCCAGACCGGCGGACACAGAACCTCCGGGAGAATTGATATAGAAATTGATATCTCGATTGGGATCGATGGCTTCCAGATAGAGCATTTGGGCAATGATGAGACCAGCAGTGGTATCGTTCACTTCTTCGCCCAAAAGCACGATACGGTCTTCCAGCAGGCGGGAGAAGATATCATAGGAGCGTTCTCCTCTATTGGTCTGTTCAATAACATAAGGTACAAGAGACATGGTTCTTTGATCTTCCTTTCTGTTCTTTTTTATAAAAAAATGGGTGAGGCATATAGTCCCACCCGTTTCGGCGGCAGCGCGTAGCGCTGCGTTTCCTTTACCACTCGGCGCACGGTTCCCACGGAGCCAGCCAAGTCCGCACTAAGTTCCGGTGGCAAAACTGTCCACTCCGCTCGAAGCACACAAGAGCCACGTCTTGGTCTCCGGCCAATTCTTTTAAGTCCTTTCTGCCCATTTCCGCGACAGCGCGTAGCGCTGTGCTTTTTTAGACTTAAAATTTCAAAATCTGTGCCACAATTTGACACTGTTTGTGTAATTCAATGTCTTTTTCGTGACGTTAAGTTACTTTTCGGTGTCAAAATGTGACACAGAATTTGTTATTTTGAGTCAGGAAACCGAACGGGCATAATGTATCTTTCATTTGCGCCGTTTACGATTTTTACTGGATTTAGCGGCCCTTGGAACTCAATAGAAACGCCGTCACCCAGTCCGGGATGTGGCGATTTGAGCGACTGTACGGTTTCTTGCAGACGTTTTCTGTCCAGCGCCACACTTTCGATTATTGTTTTTTGAACACACTCATAGAGTTTATGGAAATCGAGCGGTGTCTGCGGCTGACTGTTTTGGAGTTTGATGGTGCCGAATTCGATGACTGCGTATCCGTTGGCGTCCATGGCCAGTTTTACGTTGCCTTCATTTTTCTTTGGATAGATGCTCATGGGGGAGAGGTACACAGAGAATGGTTCCATGATGCTCACGTAATCCGGATATACTTGCTTTGCGAATCGAACATTGTCGCAGGCGTAACCGATCACGGTTTCTCCGTCTGTGCTTTCGAGCAACATATAGTTGTTCTGTTTTGTGATAAAAGGTTGAAGCGACTTCATGAAGTGTGTGAAGTAAAAACTGTCTTTGAAGTAGCAAAGTGTCTTTTGAGTAGTGATCGACATTTTTAAGTCCTTTCTTTGACATTCTTTGACTTTTACCTTCGACCTTTACCGCGCCGATCAATGGATGAGTTTTTCAGAGTTCGAAATACGGATGATTTCGAGACTTTGCAAATCCGGGCTATTTTTTCACAAGTAAGACTTTCGTCATTCTTGTAAAGATCGACGATCTTTTGTTTGGTTTCTTCGGCAATCCTGGGTCGAAATGGGAGTCTGCTCATAAGTGTCACCTCGCTTTCTTTTGAGACTTTTTTGTTAGTTTCATCATAGCTTTGGATGACACTTTTGTCAAGGCGTATTCCGGAAAAAAGAGAAGGGAGCTGAAATCATTCCAGCCCCCTCAGATATGTGTCCGCAAACACATATCTCTATTGAGACTATTATACTGGATGATTCCGAAGTTTGCAAGACTAAAAAATAACGGACATCTGGTATGAAAACCAGATATCCGTTATTTTTTCTTTATCTGAACAAGGCTACGACGTTTGTGTGACCGTTAGCCATGGTATAGATACCGATGGCGCAAGTTGTGTAGCTGGGACTCATCATGATTTCCCGGTGGCCAGGTAAGTCACCTTTCCAGGTGCTTTCATACCAACCGTCAGCGGCGCGAGTGTACACATCGGGAAGCGTGCTATATTTTCCGCATTCTGCAGTGACGGCGTCACCACTGTCGTTGACATGGTCTGCAAGATAATGAGCAATGTTGTGTTCAGTGACATACGTTGTTCCAGGAATCCACATTTGGCCTGTAATGGGATCGTTTGCTAGGATTTCACTGATAGAGACAGGATTGCTTCCGTTCCACAACCTGTGTCCAAACTGAGCCATAGACAATTTGAGTTCTACACTCTTAGGAATGGTTCCATTTTTCAGATTGGGCTTAATGAACGTCATGTAGGTTTCCCAACCAGTCATAGCTTCAATGGCTCGTTCATCAGCCCGATACTGCAGTGTTTCGCTCCATTTGAGTTCCGGAATACCTGCGTTTCTGCGATATTCGTTGATGTCTTCCAGCACGGACATCTCATTGACCGTTGCCTTGCCGTCGACGCTGGTGACGTCATACCCCATGGAATTGTAAATTCGGCCGTTCTTCACGTAGCCGTCCACAGGGATATAGCCCAGTTCTGTCCAGCGGCCACGACTGAAGCCGTCAGGGTCTACGTCAGTGATGGGCTGGTCGTCAGTAGGCACAGGCTTGATGGGCTTGGTGCTGGGGTCAAACACAGGTTTCAAATCCGCGCCGATATCGTACTCAGGGAACTGAATCCAGGTTTCGCCGCTATCGTCTGTCCAGACTTTACCCTCAGATACTAATTTGCCGCCGGTCTGCACAGGAGCGTATTCGCCGTCAGGCTTAATCACCGGGTTTTCGTCGGGATCAGGCGTAGGTTCCGGAGTCGGTTCGGGCACAACCTGGCTGTCGTCATGGTAATAGTTCTTGATGAACTGAGCGAGCTGGGCACGGATGCAAGTGCCCTGGGGGTCCAGAGTAGTTTCACTTGTGCCGGACATCAGACCGTAATTCACGGCCCAGGAAATATTCTCTTTGGCCCAGGCAGAAATCTTGTTCTGGTCGGAATACTTGCTCAAATCGCTCTGAGCGCCGGAATAGTTGTTCTTGAATTTGGCGTAATTCGCAAAGAACGTAGCGACCTGTTCCCGGGTGACGGGGGCGTTCGGCTCGAACGTTGTTGCGCTGGTGCCGCTGGCGATATTCTTAGCCTTAGCCCAGGTCACGGCCCGGAAGTACCAGTTAGTAATATCTACGTCGTCAAACACGTCAGGTGCTCCGGCAAGACCAGGCTGGCCTTCTAGGTTAAAGAGCACCTGCACCATCTGAGCACGGGACACAGTGCCGTTGGGGTTGAACTTGGTCTCGGACTCTCCGCTCATGTAATTGTTATTCAGACAATACTGAACAGCAGACTCATACCAGGAGCCGGAGGGAATGTCCGTCATGGTGGATGCGCTGGCGGCAGAGGCGTTCATGGACACGCCCATCATACCGATGAGCAGAATGCCTGTGGCGATGATCCAGCTAATGACAAAATTTCTTGCGTTACGAGCGTTGTCTTTCATGTTTTATCTTCCTTTCGTTGAATGAGTGTGAACAGTAGTCTTCAACAAAGGAAAATGAACGGTTTAGAGTTTTAAATATCACTGATACCAACCATTGTACCATTCTGGATGTCATAGCACAATCGGACGGTTTCCAGTTTTTTCTTTTGTGCGCGTGTCCAGCAGTTGCATGTTCCGCCCCTATTCAAGCTTCCAGCTTGTAATTCAGGTCGGCTCCATAATCCGCAGAGACGTTTTGATGCGTTTAACATACATTCGTTTCTTTTTTTCAGTGCATTGACGATTTGAAAGTACGTCGCGAAATCGTCCAGTTGCGAACAGAATACGATGTCATCAGCCTGTTGCAGCATTTTTTTATAGTCTGTCTGACTGAAGACGCCTGTTTTTGCCCAGCGGGTCTCTTGGCCTTTGAACGGTACAAATACGATGTTTTTGATGTCTTCATATTTCTTTTTCAGTCTTTGCGCTGACCAGAATACCATTTGATCGAAGCCTTGTGCGCCGCCTGTGACAAAATTGCGGAATCCGTCTTCGATAAAGGTTTCCAGTGTTTTGTCTAACCAGGGGAGAAAAGGAGCGTAGGTTTCGTAACGATAGGCTTTTCCTTTTTCAAAACCGAGATCGTTTGGTCTGTGACCGGTGAACGTGACGGTTTTGTCTTTTTCCAATAACAGACTCAAACGTACACACTCCTTGTTTTATTATTTTCAGACCGACAGGTCTTCATGTTTTCTTTCGAGCGGCGGAACGCCGCTTTGTGCGCAGCGAACGGGACAGTATTGAAGATACTGTATCGTGAGCTGCGTACCCGCGTTGCGGCTCCTCTATGTCTGAAAAAAAGTTTATTTTTTACGTAATTTCATCTTGCGTTCACATACCCTTCGTGATAAAATGAGAGTATCAGCAAATGGCTTTGTTTTACAGAAAAAACAAAAGTCATTGAATAATTCTGAAAGAAAGGACTGAAACGTATGAGAATCATCAAAAGGCTTTCCGCTTTTGTTTTGACCGCGATGATGTTGGTGACAAGTGTACCTACCGGCTTGATCGCGTCGGCAGCGGAACAGTCTTCGCCTTCTGTGTGGTCGATGTTCGAGAAGGATAAACCTGACTCGGCATCCTATGCAGATCGCACAGCAGTCATTTTGGATGACAGTGACGCTCACGTCCATATGACTTTTGAAGATGAATCTGTAGGGGACAAGGACTTTTCTCCCGGGGATTCGGTTGTAATCCCCTATGAGGTCGATGATGGCTATGAGATTTCTGATTTTGGCGTGTTTACGTTGGACGGTAAACGGCAAAGCGTAACCGTCAAGGAGTATCAGATCGAGTTTACGATGCCTGAATCGACTGTAAAGGTGTATGGGTTGACAAATGTGTATGAACCTCCCACACCTGATGAAGTTTTGGCTGATACTGACTTGGAGCCGGCTGATGTGACTAAGCAGGCGAGAGCAAGTAAGGTTATCCAGCAGACTGAGGATTATGTGAAAGCACACATTGATACTCAGTATATTTCTGATCCGGGTGATCTTACGAGCGTTGACATTATTGATGTTCGGCAGAGCTGCTTTGATTCTTCTTTGCTTCCTGAAAATATTCCGGATTATACTCTGGATACTTTGTGGGGGGAAGAGTATTTGGAAGAGTCAGGTTTTGCTTTGCTGACACAGCCTGAGACTTACGTATATCTATATGACGCTGATCCGGAGTCTGATTATGTTGTGGGTCTGGTGAACACAATGATCGAGCAGGATGTTTGGCGTGTTACAGACTGGGAATTCGGTAAGAATGATGACACCGGTAACGAGTTGGAAGGTGCGATTTACGACGAGAGCACGGGTCTTCTTTATGTTCCGAAAGAATTGCTAGGTGTAAGTGAACTTTTGGAATTACGTAGCGAGTATACGGATGAAGAGATCGCTGAGATGGATGTTGACGCGTCCATGCTTTCTACTCGTGTTCAGCTTGTCCAGGTATCTGATGGTTCTGTGGATTTGGACAATATGTCTATGGATATCGGCGTTACGATTGAGAGTCAGAACGTTTCCTCTGACGGTTTGGCTAAGTCGGGTGTTGCTTCTGCTGTGTTTATGAACAACGCCACGGTGATTCGGCTGACCGAGGAAGGTAAAGCCTATGAGGAAATGCAAGACCTGGATAATGATGATATCGGCGTTATCATGAACGGTACATATCTGGATACTTGGTGGTATGGCGCTGATGCCGGCGTGCTTTACATTCCGTATTGGCCCGGCGCTATTCATGATTTGAAGATCATCATCAAAGCTCCTAGTCTGTGGGATAAGATTGTTGGATTTTTCTCCACAGACGCAAACGCTGTTACGATTCCTGAATACGATGGTGGTTATGAAACAAATCTCGGATTCTGGGCTGATGCTACTCCGGAACAGAAAGAGTATCTTATAGAGACCGGTAATAGTATGCACGGTATCGGTCCTGTGAGTGACGTTTTGGTGTATCCGTCCACCACGCCTGAATATTGGGATAGTCCCACTGTTTTGGCTGACGAAGCGGCTTGGCGTTTTTATGGCGATGATGGTTCGCTGATAACCCCTGAAGTTGGTATGTATTTGGAATATGATTGGCGAAAATACGGTGGTACAGCTTTGCGTTATGGCGCGGCTAACGGCGGTACAAACCCTAACCCCATCAGTTTCGCTTATGGCAATGGTACATATCAGTCGATGGCTGAATATCAAGCGTTGCGTGGCGCGTATGTTCCTGATTTCACTGGTAATCGTGACACGGGAAGTCTTTGGGAAGCATATAAAATGATGTATCCCAGCGGCGATCCGGCTAACGAGGCGAAGCTGGATAGCGCAACATTTTGTAAGAATTCTTTGGCCAGCGAGAATGATCCCAACTCTTCGCTTATCGCTTGGGAAGTTTCCATGAAGGGCGGTACTGTCAACTTTACGAAAAACAATAAACAGTATAAAGTTGAGCTTCCTGGCGGTAAGGGTAACTTAGGGCCTTATACCCCTGTTTCGTATCGTCTGGCGTGCGCTCATTTGAGCCAGTATGTGGATCATGACGATGGCTTGGATTATGCACAGGAGTATGCTGTGTTTGCTTGGAGCAGTTCCGCCGGTGATTATGTGAAGATCGGTACAGACCCGAACTTGTTGATTACGAATTCCAATAGTATTATGGCTGTGAACATGGGTCGTCTGCGCGTCTTGCGTGTGTGGCCTGAAAGCAAGACTATGTTGATCGGTATCACGGCTCCTGTCACGAATACCCAGGCAGGTGTTGGCACGTTCCGTGTGAAATATGTGGATGATGAAGAACCGGATATTCCTGATTACGGTGGCGGTTTGCGTGTTCGCAAGACCGCGGAAGACCCCAGTATCCCGCTGCATGGCGCGAAATTTCATGTAGAGATTCGTGACGCTGATGGCACGCTTTATAAAGAGCAGGACCTGGGACTTACCAATTCGCAGGGATATATCGTTAATAATAAAGGCATAGAAGTTGTTGTCACAGTTGGTCCGTTTACAGGTGATGAACTTGTAGAAAAAGGTTGGATGCGTAAGGAAGGCAGCACGTATGTGTGGACTGACTCCAAGTATCAGAACTTTACATTTACTGTGACAGAAACTGCTTGTAACAGCGAGAGTGTGTTGAACACTACGCCTATGACCGGCACGATCCAATTGAAACAATTGGCTAACGGTCAGATCGAGGGTGAAGTGGTTCAGGTGAATTTTGCTAACAAAACTCCGCCTCCGGTGGATGTGGAGTTCTGGAAGGGATTCCAGTATCCTGATCTCGCTGAGAACAATTCGTTTTATTCTCTGGCTGACTCGGAGTTCCGTTTGATCGTGTATGGCGCTGACGGGGAAGAGGTTTATGACCAGAGCAAGACCAGTGCGTCTGACGGTCATGTTTTGTTCACCGATGTTCCTTTGGGTGCTTGCTTGCTGCAGGAATTGTCTCCTACTTCCAGCGGTACTTATATGCCGGCTACTACATCTTGGGAAGGTTCTGTGACCTCTGATGGTTTGAAACTCAGCGGTTTAACGATCCGAGATGGCAAAATGACTGTTATCAATCCCAATCCGTATGGTAAACTTCAAGTTTACAAGCAGGATTCTGATTTGCACGACAATCAAGATGCTGACAAACAGACCCAGTGGGGCGCACAGGGCGACGCTAGTTTGACAGGCGCCCGGTTCAAGTTCTATTTCTGGGAAAACGACAAGTCTGATTTCAATTACGAAGGTGTAGAGCCTCTGTTCACTTTTGAAGCTACTACGACCGACGCGTGGTTGTCTGATGACGGCACTTTGTCTTTCACAGAAGTTCCCGGCGCTACGAAAGTTGCTGCTGTGAATTTGAACAAGAATGGTACGATCGATCAGGGCACATGGAAATATCGTGATGATGAAATTCCTGATATGACAGGGTTCTGGGAAGAAGGCACCGGTGATTTCATGTGGCCGGAAGGCACTGCTGGTGTGGAAGAGATCGGTATGTCTGAAGGTTATGTCCGGATTGACCGTATTGGCTATTTGGTTGATGGTCAGATCGTGGATGACGCTCCCAACGGCGGCGCTCTGATGGATGGCATTTTGCTGCAGCAGATCGAAGCTTTGGACGGCCCCAATTCCACATCTTTGCATTCTGTGGCCGTGGTGGCGACTAACGAAGTGATTCGTGGCGGCTTTACTGTGGTCAAGGCCGATAAAGACCGGATCGAGTCTAATAACTTAGATTCCAGCGATCCTCAGGGTGATGGTAATTTTACCGGCGCTCAGATCGCGGTCATTAACAGGAGTGCGAAACCCGTAGTTGTTGGCGGCCGGCTGTATCAGGTCGGTGAGACGGTAACGACTGTTACGATGGGTCCTGACGGCAAGATCGTTTATGATCCTATTCATAATGAGCAGTATGATAATGCGTTGCCTTATGGTACGTATGAACTCAAGGAAGTAAGGGCGCCTGATGGAACCTATCACTTGAATCCTGACTGGTCTGCTACATTCTCTATTCGCACGGACGGGGAAGTGGTAGAGGCGAACTCCTATGACACCAATCCGTTGAAAGAACAAATTTGGCGCGGTGGATTCTCTTTCCAGAAGGTAGACGGTGAGACGGTGGCACAGGAAACCAAGGGCTTGAAGCCTCAGGGTGACGCTACTCTTGCGGGCGCTACGTTTGATGTTTACAATGAGTCTGATGAAGATGTCTATGTAGGCGGTAAATGGTATGCTCCCGGTCAGGTATGCTTTACGTTCCAGACAAACGATAAGGGCTTCTATCAGTCTGCTGCGGATACGTTGCCTGTAGGCAAGTATTATATCCGTGAGAAATCTCCCTCGGAAGGCTATCTCAACAATGATGAGTACGAATGGCATTTCTCTATTGAGAAAGACGGAGAGATCGTTGATTTGACGGATCATTTCTGCACAGAACAGGTCATTCGTGGCGATGTCATGATCGAAAAGTTTGATCAAGACCTGAACAGTTCCGAAGCGATCGGTGGTTATAATCATATCACCGAAGGCTACATTGATGTGGAAATTCCTGAAGGGGAAGAGAGCATCAACGTGAATGTGTACAAAGAAGCTAAGGCTGACAGCGAAGTGGCGTTCACTTTGACCAGTACGGAAATGAATAAAGCGAAAGTCACGGTTCTGGACTATATCGTGACCAGAAGCGATACTGTTCGTGAAGGCTGGTATCAGATCAGCGATGATGAAGGCAATAAGGGCTGGATTCCTTCAGATAGCGTAAGCATTCCTATGGGCGCTTACCTGTCCGGTATTCAGTTTGAAATTACCAACGTGTCCAAGGAAGCCGTCATGGTGGACGGTAAACTCTATTCTCCCGGTTCTCGTGTGGCTGTGATTACTACAAAATGGGAATGGAATAATCCTGATGATCATTCTCAGGGCGGCCATTACGTTGCTCGCACCAAGGATAAGGCGCTGCCTTATGGTACGTATGAGATTCGAGAACTTTACACCACTGACGCCTGGGGCAACAAGCTTGCTAATCCGTCTTATAAAGTCACGGAAGATGGCGCTGTAAAGGTTATGACCTTTGAGATTCGCAAAGACGGTGAGGTCGTATCTGTAGACACCGAGGGTAATCCTCTGCGTTGGGAGAACGAGATTGTCCGTGGCGATATCCGTTTTGAAAAGCACGCGGAAGACACCAGCGAACCGCTGGAAACCGTGTGGGTCATTACCAATAAAGCGTCCGGTGAACGTCATGTGGTCAAGACCGATAAGAACGGTGTGTACGATTCCAGTTCTAAGTACGAAGGTATGCGGCATAGCTATCGGACGAACGAGATGGATAAGTTCTTGGACGAGATCGATGCCGGTAAGTCTCTGAAGATCGATGATGTGGAGATGGTCGGTACTTGGTTCGGTATGGGTGAACATGGTGATCCGGAGAATCCTGACGGCGGTTTGGACCCCAGCGAACCCGGAACGCATTGGGACCCTGTGGATGACACGAAGGGCGCTTTCCCGTACGGTGAGTATTGGGTTCAGGAAGTTCGGACGGATTCCAATGAAGGATACGGTTTGATTGGATTTAGCGTTTATGTCTGGTATGACGGCATGACCGTGGCCGGCGGCACACACGATAACCAGCCCCTGGGCATCGCTACTACCGCTGTTGACAAGTCCACTGGTATTCATACCGGTAACGCCAGCCGTGATGCTGTGATTCAGGATACTGTGAAGTTCTTTGGTTTGGATACTGGCGCTGAGTATAAGACGAAAGCCACGCTGATCGACGCAGATACTGGTGAGTATGTCTATTATCTCGACGAGAACCGTGAACCTGTGTATATCACAGCCGAGAAGAGTTTTACGGCTGAAGCTACCGAAGGTACAGTTGTTGTAGAACTGCCGTGTAACGGCGCTGAGTTGGCAGGTCGTAATATCGTGGTCTTTGAGGAATTGTTCGATAAAGAAGGCAATTTCTTGACGGCTCATAGAGACCAGTACGATGAAAATCAGACGGTTTCTTATCCGTCCTTGAGCACTACGGCTTTGAGTAAAGACAGCAATTCTCATGCGGCTCCTATCGGCGAAAAAATCACGATCGTCGATACTGTACAGTTTGACAATCTGGTTCCCGGCTACAATTACACACTGGAAGGCAAGGCTGTGGATAAGAGCACAGGCGAAGCTGTGAAGGGTGTTTCCGCGAAGGCTTCGTTTATGCCGAAGACAGAGTCCGGTACGGTAGATGTTGTCTTTGAGTTCGACTCTACGGATTTGTCCGGTAAGACCATTGTGTTCTACGAGAAGCTGCTTTATGAAGGTCAGGTAATCGGCACGCATGAGGATATCAATGATGAAGATCAGACGGTATTCTTCCCGTCCATTGGCACAGAGGCCGTGTTCGACAAGACCGGAACCCATACAGGTTACGCTGTGGAAGACGGTGTGATTCTGGATACTGTGAAGTACACAGGTCTGGTTCCCGGCCAGAAATATGAACTGAATGCTGTTTTGATGGACAAGGCTTCCGGTGAACCTGTCAAGGTGAATGACAAGCAGGTGACTGGTACGTTGACGTTTGTGCCGGATACGGTTTCCGGTGAGGTTGTTGTGGATATTCCTGTGGATGCTACAACGTTTACCGGAATGGACATCGTTGTCTTTGAAGAGTTGTACACGAAGGACGAGATCGTTGCGGAACACAAGGACATCGAGGATGAACATCAGACAGTTCACTTCGTAGGTCTGAAGTCTAACGCTACGGTAAATGAATCCGGTATCAAAGAGACGTCGGCTACTGAGAATCTGATTGTTCGTGATTTTGTGGAATACAGCAATTTGATTCCCGGCACGGAATACAAACTTCAGGGCCGTTTGGTTGATCCTGAGACCAGTGCTGTTCTCACAGAGAAGAGCATCATGTTCACTCCTGAGGAAGCGTCCGGGTCTGTTGAGATCATCTTTGACGCTATCGACGCCCGGAATTATGCCAACAGAACGTTGGTCGTCACTGACGTTTTGTATCAGGGTGATACCGTCGTTGGTCGTCATGAGGATTTGGCTAATACGGAACAGATGATCCATGTCACCAATCTGCGTACGACTTTGCTGGATGTGGATAATTCGTCTCATTCCGCTTCTGTGAAGGAAAATCTCAAGCTGGTCGATAAAGTTGAGTATTTCAACTTGATTCCCGGCGAGAAGTATCAGGTCAAGGGTCAGCTTATGAATAAGACTACTGGCGAACCTATCAGTGAGGAAGTAACTGTTGATTTCACGCCTACGGAAGCCAACGGTTCTGTGGATGTGGAATTCACGATCGATGCTTCTAAGCTTGGCGGTCAGGCTGTGGTGGCCTTTGAACATCTGTACAAGAACAACGTCGAGATCGGCTTCCATGCTGATTTGAACGATGAAGCGCAGACGGTTCGGTTCCCTGGTTTGAGCACTGTGCTTTCTGCCAGCGATACCGGCAACAAGAAGATTCAGCCTTCCGAGAACGCTATGCTGACTGACCAGATTCAGTACAGCAACTTGACTCCTGGTTCCACTTACAGGGTCAAGGGTGAACTTTACAATAAGGGCACCGCTACTCCTGTGGAATATAACGGTGAGCCTGTGCGGCAGGAAATGACCTTTACTCCTGTGACGGCTGATGGTACAGTGGAATTGAAGTATGTGTTTGATTCCAGTGATATGGCCGGCCAGTACGTTGTGGCGTTCGCTACGATTTACGGCGTGGGTCTTGACGAAAACGGCGAACTGACTCGTGAGTTTGAGTTGATTTCCGAGAAGGATTTGGAGAACGCTGATCAGACTGTGAAGTTTGTTGAGCCTGGTGAACCTACCGATGAACCTGACGAGCCTACTACACCGCCTGAAGATGAAGAACCTGGCGACGAGATTGCCGGACCTCGGATTCGGACTGAGGCTGTGTCGAAGGCCACAGGTGATCATATCTTGGAACTGGCGTCCAGTGTTATCGTAGTGGATACCGTCTATTACGAAGATCTGACGCCCGGGGAAGAGTACACGATCACTGGTGTGCTGATGGATAAGTCTTCTGGTTCTGAAGCTTCTGATGAAGTGAGCAAGACCTTTGTGCCTACTTCTAGTTCCGGTTCTGTTGAGTTGGAATTCAAGGTCGATACGACTGCGCTGGAAGGCCACACGCTGGTTGCGTTCGAAACGTTGACTCAGGGTGACGACGTGATTGCAGAGCACAAGGATTTGAACGATGAAGACCAGAGTGTGTATGTGGCGAAGATTCGTACGACGGCTACCGGAAATGATGGCAAGTCTAAGGATTTGAAGCCCAGCACTTCTACGGTTATCATCGATACTGTGCAGTACAGTAATCTGATTCCTGGCGTGGAATATCAGTTACAAGGCTACTTGGTCAATAAGGCCACAGGAGATCGTGTAACGGATAACGTCACGATGAAGTTTACGCCTAAGAGTGCCGGTGGTTCTGTACAGCTTAAATTCCAGGTGGATACCAAGAACATGAACGGTCAGAGTCTGGTTGCGTTTGAGTATCTGTATACCGGCGACGGTACGCTTGTCGCTCAGCACGCTGATGTGAATGACGCTGCTCAGACTGTGCGTATTACGGTCGATGGCGTGGATGTGAACACCGGTGTCGGTTCCAGCTTGCCGGCTGTTCTCGGCGTCATTGGCGGTCTGCTTCTGGTAGCTGCCGGTGCTGCTGTTGTTTACTTCAAAAAGAAGAAACGTGACGAGTAAGAGTACAAGATAGTCCTTCCTTAACATAAAAGTGACCCGTTCGGTGTTTGCCGGGCGGGCCGCTTTTTTATTTATTTTTGTTTTGTTTTTTCATGACGTTTGTGCTATAATTGTCTCAAGAAAGGGGGACTTATCTTGAAATTACGTGTTTTTTTGTCGATTATTATTGTGTCATGTTTGATGTCCGCTGTTACTGTCGGAAATATTTTCATTGTGTCACAGCAGGAGACGCAGGCCATGGAAACGGCGGATATAGAGATCAGAGACGCTGTGAATGAAACAGCGGATGATTCAGGTGAAACTGTTCTGGCTGAAGGTGAAGAGAGTGTTCCGGCTGAAGGTGAAGAGAGCGTAGAAGCTGCGGACACGAATGAAACTTCCACGCAGGCATCTTCCGCGCAAACTGAAGAAGGGCAGACGGTACAAAACAACGGGCTGCCGTATTATGCTGATCCTATGCGGCGTAAGATCGATTTTGATTCTTTGGAAGCGATCAATTCCGATGTGGCTTCGTGGATTTATGTTCCGGGAACACACATTGATTATTACATTATGCAGGAACAAGTACCTGATGAATTTTACTATCTTTGGCGGAACATTTATAAATATCAGTCTGAGTTTGGTTCTATCTTTTTTCCCGCTTATCGGGAAGGCAGCATTGAAGAAGACGCCCATCAGCTTATTTTTGGTCATCATATGGCCTACGGTGAAGTGGCTTTCTCAGATTTGATGTCTTATCATGACAGGTCTTACGCACAGGAAAATCCATATATTTACTTATATTATCCTGATAGGGTAGAACGATGGAAGGTTTGGTCCGCCGGCACGTTTGATCCGTATGATGACATTTATTATTTAGACTATGACCTGGGTAGTCCGGAATATGAAAGTCTCTTGGAGCACATCGGGGAGAAGGGCGATTATACTTTGTCAAATACACCTTCGGCAAGCCAAAGAGTGACGATGCTCAGTACCTGTGATAACACACATGGATACCGGTTTGCGCTCACGTGTACGTGGGCAGAGACGTATTATTACAATGGGCGTTGATATGAAAAATTAAATGGTTTTTTCATGTTGACGCACACCTTTGGCATTTGATATAATAGTTTCATTAGGAGGTGATATGCGTGGATTCGAAAAGTCATGAAGTTCGATGGCGTTGTACCGACGAAGAATGGGCCAGGCTTTGTTATTGGAGTGAAAAGAAAGGACTGTCAGTGAAGGACTTGGTTCGAGAAGCGTTTGACCGGTACGTCATGATCGAGAATAGAGATTATGATTTGCCATTTGCTGAGATACAGCGTATTAACCAGTTGTGTGATCTGATTGCGGCTCTTACGTCGGAACAAAGAGCGTTGGAAGATATCGTTACACATGGTTTTGATTCGCTTTTGGCTTTGACGAAAGGAGATACGGCGTATTTGACAGAAGGTGATGACGATGGCGGATAAATCGTTACAGGAATTGTTGAACAGTGCGAGCAAACAGGGTGATCGTGAGGCACAGGAGATACTGGACAATCTCTTGAACGGTAAATCGAAACGTGAATCTTTTGCTGAACGGAAGGAAGCTATTTTGCAAAAGAAGAAAGCCATGATTTCGGAATCTGAGCCTGAGGAATCCACAGAGCCGCAAGAACCGGAGTTGGAGGAACCCGTAGAATTGCAGGATTCGGAGAAACCGGAGGAGAGTATCCATGATGCGTATTCTGATTCGGAAGATGCAGTTTCTCAGACGATCAACGAAGATGATAGCGATCCTGTTTTTGAAGAAGCCGATCCGGATGTGATTCCTGAGAAGAGAACGGAAGAAACGATGGCATTACCTCGGTATCGTCGTAAACGAGAGCTGAAGGATATTGTCAGCGTGAAGAATCTTCCGTCAGAAGTGATTGCTGCTTGCCGCGTGGAATTCCCTGACGCGAGAAGCTATGCTGATTTACTTACTGCTTTTGTGTACAGGCATTCTGGAAAATCTTTTCCGGTGGATGACGTAGTGAAAGATTTGGTCAAGGATTTTGACGCACATAATGCCAGCGTGGAACGAATTCAAGAGACCCAGGAGCTTGTGAATAAAAAATTGAATTCCATTGCTGATTCTGTTCGGAATTTGAATCTGGCTGTATCATATTTGATTTATGACCGATTGGGATTTCGTTTGGAGAAAGTCCATAGACCGCAAGAAATTGAGTTTTTGGAACCGGGCGTGGAAGATGTGATGGATCGTCTGGCAATGCAGGGAAAACGATATAAAATCATTACGCAGCAGGAACAAGGCCGTCCGCAGAGAAAAAAGAAAGGATGATGTTGTATGGTTGGTATTTTGACGGAGAAGGAATCGGCAAAACGGAATTTCGCAAATGCTCTTGGCGGTTTGTCGGGAACGTTCAATGGCGAAGATTTCGTCATTACATCGGCCCGTGGTCATTTGTATGAATTGATGGCGCCGGAATTGCAAGTGCCTCCGGAAAAAGCAAAGCAGTACAGTTCTTGGTCCATTGATTATCTTCCGTGGGACGCGAATGATATCGCTTGGAAGCGGGAACTGAAAGCGGATTGCAGCGACAAACTCAGTGAAATCAAAAAGACGTTGGCTCCTTGTGATGAGATTGTCATTGCTACGGATGATGATCCTTCAGGCGAAGGCAGTTTGCTGGCTTGGGAGATTCTCGATGAAGCCCAGATTCATGCCAAGAAATTATCCCGAATGTTTTTCGTTGATGAGTCCGCGCCGGAAATTCAAAAGGCGTTTGTGAATCGAAAGCCGTTGACGCTCAGTTCTGCTGATCCGGATTATCGAAAGGCCATGTTTCGGACGAAGTTTGACTATCTCAGTATGCAATATACCCGTATGGCTCGGGCGTGCGGTGATGGACGTTCGGTTTTGCGGCAGGGGCGTCTGAAATCCGCCATGGTTGTCCTGGTGGGCGACCAGTTGCAGCTTATCAAGAATTATAAGGCGATCCCGTTCTATCAAAACCGTTTTAAAGACGAGAACGGTGTGGTTTATATCAGCGTTGAGGAACCGAAGTATGACGATAAGAGCAAAGTTCCTCATAACTTCCACAGTTCAGGCGTTGTGCAGGACAGCAAAGTCCGAAAGAAAACGGCGCCGCCTCGTTTGATCGACATGGCCGGTCTCGCCAGTCTTTTGGCTCCCAAAGGAATCGCGGCAAGTCAGGTTTCTGTGATTCTGCAGAAACTTTATGAGAACAGCTATGTGTCTTATCCTCGTACGGAAGATAAGACGATCACACCGGAACAATTCAATCAATTATTGCCTCTGGCAGATGATATTGCCCGGTTGGTCGGAGTAGACGTCAATTTATTGACACATAAAGTACCGCGGCCTACGCACGTCAAGAAATCAGGCGCTCATGGCGCCAACAGGCCGGGTTCCCGTGTGCCGAAGACCTTGGATGAACTCCGGAACGCTTATGGCGAAGGTGCTGTCGTGATTTACGAAACACTGGCGCGAAGCTATTTGGCCATGCTCTGTGAGGATTATGAGTATGACGCGTATACTGGTCATGTAGAGGATTATCCCAAGTTTATCGGTCATTGTAACGTGCCTGCCAAACCCGGCTGGAAGATGATTTATCAAATCGATGATACGCCGGACGATGAAGAGAATGACCAGGGTCTTGGCACGAGAGCAGAGCCGTTCATTCATCAGGGATATCCCAAGAAGCCAACAGAACCTACGACTAAGTGGCTCATGAAGCAACTGGAAAACCGAGATGTGGGAACCGGCGCTACTCGGACTACTACATATGCTGAGGTAGTCAATAAGAACGCCAAGTATCCTTTGCTGGAAGAGCATAAGGGTAAGATCACCATGACAGAGTACGGCGAGAAGTCGTATCGAATCACGCAGGGGACGCACATTGCCGATTTGAGCCTGACGGAACAGGTGTACGCTGATATGCGCGGTGTGGCTGCCGGCACGGTAAATGAGCAGGATGCTCTTTCGAAGATGGCTGACTGGATCAGAGATGATTTGGCCATTATGCAGGCAAACGGCGCCAGCATTCCTAAACCGGCGTCTCGCGTGAAGGGTACGTGGAACGGCGAGACTTTGAGTGTGAAGGAGTCCTGGGGTTCTCATAAGTTCACAGAATCAGAACTGAAGGATTTGTTTGACGGCAAGACCATTGTGCTCAAGAATTTCAAGACGAAGAAAGGTTATACCACGGACATCAAAGGCCATCTGGAAGAGAAGGTCTCGGAACGAGGCACAAAATATTTGCAGTTCGAACCGATCTATGACGAGAAGCCGGATAAGATGCCGAATTCTTGGAGTCAGTATACGTTCACGCCTGGTGAACGGGCATTTTTAGAAGCGGGAGACGAGATTGAGATCAAAGGCGCTATCAGTCGAAAGACAGGTAAAACATTTGATTGCAAACTTCGTTGGGATAAGGATCAAAAGAAATTCATTCCGACTTTCCAAAACAAAAAGGAGGGATAAACCATGGCGAAGAAAGCGTATCGAATCCCTTCTGATTTGGATACGTCGCCGTTGGACATGGAAATTTCGCTGAAAAACAGCGATGGTGTGGGTGTTAAGCCGGTGCCGATCAAAGTTATTTTAGCTGTTTTGGCGAGCATTCTGGCGTGTTATTACATCGTATCCAGTACATTTATTCGAGAAGCGTCTCTTTTCTTGAAGGTTTTGTTTGTTTTGGGTTGGATCGCGTTGACGGCGCTTTTACTCAAGACGGATAAAACGAAGCGTATGGGCTTTCATTTGGTTCCTGTGCTTTTGGGATATCTTCCGAAGCGCAACCGGCAGGTATATACACGAAGCACGAACAAAGCCGGTCCGTTTTATTCTATCTTGGGTATTGAATCCATTGATGATGTGACGGGTCTTGTGAAATACCTAGATGGCACGTACGCCTATTGGTATCGCGTGGTCGGTTCCGCGTCGGTGCTGCTTTTTGAGGATGATAAAAACGCGATTCTGGATCGAGTGGATTCCTTTTGGCAGAAGCAATCTACGGATTATGAGATCATCTTTCTTACGACGAAAGCGTCTCAGAAAGTATATCGGCAGGCGGCTGCGCTGCAGGAGCGTATGAACAAGCTGGATATCGTGGATGAAGATTTAGATGGTCTTTTGAACGAACAGTTTCAGACGCTCAAGCACCAAGTAGGGGAGATGAGCAAATCCGTTCATCAGTACATGATCTTGAAGGCCGACAATGAAGAAGCGTTGCAGCACGCGAAGAATATTTTTCAGTCTGAAGTGGAAAATTCCACGAGAATGATCAAACAGTGTACGGCGCTTTATTATAATGATATCACGGAGATTTTGCGTATGATCTATCGTGGCCAGTAAAAGAGAGGTGTGTTTGTATGTTTCGTAAACAAAAGAAGCGTCGTCAAAGGGTTATTTCTTTTCAGGACGCGGCGTTTCTGGCGGATGTGAAGCCGAAGGAACAATATGTGTTCCATTCGGATTATTACAAGGTCGATGACCGGTATTGCACGATCATGTCGTTTTTCCGGCCGGAAGGGTCTTTGACGGATTTTGGAGCGTTTTGGGGCGTGGCAAAGATTCCTCGTGGATTGGGCCATGACGTGAATGTGATTCTTTTTGATCAAGTGCGTCGTATGACGGAAGGCTGGCTTTCTGAGCATCAGTCAAAGGCTGAAAGCGTTGCTGAAACCAATGAGAATGAACAGCTTCGTAATGGTACAAATACAACGGCTGGCAAAGCGTCAAAGAAGACGAAGGATTTGCGAATCATCGCGGAGGAACTGCAGAATGGCGCTTCGTATTTGAACGTCAAGTCTCGGATTCTCGTTTCAGCGCCGTCTTTGGAAGCGTTGGATGACGCTGTGCGGAAGCTGGAACGGTTGTATATTGACCGGTTTGCTACGTTGAGTGTGGCGCCTTATACCGGCCTTCAGTCTCAGGAATTGTCTACGTTGTTCGATAAGAACGATCACAAAGAAGGCAAGGGGTTTTACTTTACAAGCACGGAATATGCTGGGTCTCATTTTCTTGTGACTCATGGCTTGGATGATCCGAAGGGTGAGTATGTTGGCGACATGATCGGCGATGTGAATACGTCAGCGATTCTTTTTGACGTGGATCGATATGAACATCATTGCGTTGTGGCCGATTCTTCGTATATCGAGAATTTAGGACGTGTCCACGCTGCTGATTTGTGGGGATCGAAGATTTCTCAGGCGTGTCTGCTCAATAATCATAAAGTCGTTCATTTGATTCTGGACGGTTTGGATTTGAATCGGGTAGGGCCTAAGTTTTCGAACATTTCTTATAAGATCGACATGAACCATGGCGATGTGAATATGTTTGAAATGTTCGGCGACAGAAAAGACCAGCTTGCGATTTTCCCCAGTCAGATGCAAAAGCTGATTTTAATGGCTGAACAGGCATATACCACGAACGAACATGATCGAAGTGTTATTCGAGGCACACTGGAAAGCGTGGCGACTAAATTCTATATTGACAATAGAATGTGGCGGGAAAACGCTATTCAGAATGAAGATAGCTTGCGTATCGTAGGTATCGCCCATGAAGAAGTACCAAAGCTGGAAATGTTTGTTTCGTATTTGGACACAGAATACAAAGCGGCTGTGGCGTCTGATGCGAAAGACCAGGAACAGCTTCACGCGTTGAGTGTGTTGGCGGTCACGTTTCGGAATATGCTTTCAAACAACGGTGACTTGTTCAATACTACGACTACGCGGGTCATTGATGGAGCAAAGACCGGCCGGCGTGTGATTTATGATTTTTCCAGATTGATGATGCGTGGTGTGGGTGTGGCCATGGCGCAGCTTGTCAACGTTATCGGTTTTGCTGTTGGTAATTTGGGATATGGCGACACGGTGATCATTCATGGCGCTGAGAATATCGACGATGGTGTCAAACGGTATTTGACTTTACAGTTTGACAAGTTGTTTGATAAAGGCGGCAGAGTGATTTACTGCTACAATTCGATCGACAAGATGCTGGACGATAAATCTTTTTCTGAATTTGACCGGGCCGATTACACGATTTTCGGGTCTATGTCTGATAATCAGGTACGGGTATATCAAAATTTATTGGGCCAAGGTATTCCTGAGGACTTGAGCCGGCTTATCACAACGAGAGGCGAGGGTCTTAATTATATTCGGCGAGGATACGACAATGTTGTATTTCGCAGGGAATTACAGCTTGGTCTGAGTTTGAGGAGGGGGAGACAATGACACACGCAAAGCGTTGGTTGCCTGCTTTTTTGCTGGCTGTATTGTTTGTTGTCTCTCTGGTCATGGGACTGGGTACGTTAAACGCGATGGCTGTTGATGACGGCGTCGATACGTCATTTTATGCGATCGCTTCTTCCAGTTCGGCGTCTTTGGATGCTTATTTGTCCGGGGAAAAGACATATAGCAGCGACTTCAAACCGGAAGATTTACCTGTATCTTCCGCCGGCGCTTTTCTGGGATATGTTGATCAGGAAAGTTGGATCGGAGGTTTGTTTCATTGGGCTTTTTCCAGTGTGGTGGCGTCAGCAAATTCGTATTCGTACACGTCTATTACACAAAACGGAACCGGTGGTCTTGTGAATTTTGCCCGGTATGGCAGCCTGTTGCGGGATTTGGGTTTCGACAATACAGCGACGCAGGCCGGCGCCATGATGGATAAGATCATTCGAGGCGCTGGTGGTTTGCTGATAAAATTTTTCTTTTTCTTGTCGACCAGTGTGAATTTTATTTTCCAAGCTACGTTTTCGATTTTGGGTTTGCTCAATCCTATCAACTGGTTTTATCGGCCGTCTGACACTGATCCTACAGGATTGATGTCGGGCGCTTGGGACGGAAGCCAGCAAAATGTGCAGGACGCATTGGGCGGCTCTACGGTTGATGCGGCTGATGTTGCTTTGTCCGGTATTCGTACTTTCGGCTCTTCGTGGTATAATGCTCTTTATAATTTGGGCTGGCAGATCGTGTTGCCGTTATGTCTGGCGTTCACGGTCGTTGGTATCTTGTTATTTGCGGCTACCGGGCGTGCACGTATGGCTCCGGGAGAACAGCCTGTTGCCACAAAACTCAAGAGATTTTTCTTGCGATTCCTGAGTGTGTGCTTGATCGTGCCGCTTTGCATTTCCATGTATACTGTAACGCTCAATCAGCTTCAGGATGATTTGGAATCCAACGGTGTAGCCGGTGGTTCGGCCGATGTGGTTCTTTCAACTTTTCTGGATTTTGAGGCTTGGGCTGAAACGTCTCAGTTGGCGATTCCTGCGGGACGGAGCATATCCGGTGTTTTGGATAGCACGGACGCAGATGCCACAATTTCCAGCAGTATGGCGTCTGTGAGCGCTATTCGTGATTTGGCGTACAGCGTCAACGCGGGATCGTATAATCTCGATTTGGATTGGGATGAAGATGACGATTTCCGTTGGCAGACAGTACGGCCCAGCGATATGGAAACGAGTGATCCGGAAGACGGTGAAGGAGGTTCTGTGATAGACCCTGACGCATCGCAGACATCTGTGATTTATGATATGTTGGATCGGTATATCGGCGGTGATTTCTATTACGCTACTGACTTTGAAGGGTCTGTATTCAAAGAAGGCGAGACTTCTGACGCTGCATATAAAGATATGACAGAAACGCAGAAATGGTTGGATAAGGCTGATACATGGATGACGAGTTCTGCTACGGATTCCATGACTATGTATTTCACAGACGGTTCTCTGGTGGCGAACACCAGCACGGACGGTATTGTGGAGTATTCCAGTGCAGGACCTTTGGGCTTGTCTACGCTTTCGATGTACAATTATCTGACATCTAGTTTCAAGCCGGGAAGTGTAACGGTGTATTCCGGACGGGACGTTCCTACGACATTGAATTATGAGAGCCATTATTCTGTCAATCTTATCGGCGGCGACGCGATTACCGGTCTGCTGTATTATTGTAACGCGCTGGTCATGCTGGTATGTGTGACGCTGATCGGTTGGGGCTACGCTATTTCTATGCTGCTTGCCAACTTGAAGAGAAGCATTCGCGTTTTGACCAGTATTCCGTTTACGATGCTTGGTTCTTTGGGGTCTATGGCGCGGCTTTTGACGTTGTTCGTCATTATGATTATGGACATTTTGCTGACGTTCTTTTTGTACCAGTTGGTTACAGGAATCGTTGTCACTTTGCCTAATCTCATTGAGGCCCCTTTAGCGAATATCGTTAATGGTTCGCTGGGTCAAGCGGCAGACCCTGTGCCTGACGGGTCATCTTCTATGACAGGCATGATCGGGGCGCAAGGTGTGATCGTACCGTTTTTGGCTCTGATTCCCATTATCATATCTATTGTGGTGGAAATCGCGTTCTTTATCATGGCAATGCGGTTGCGTAAATCTGTGATCAAGGGCGTGGAAAAGGAACTGGATAATGTGATCCATAAACTGGTCCTTGACCCTGTAGGCGGTGTCACACAGCCGAAAACACCGGCGCATCGTGGCGCTGTATCGCAGTTGGCGGGAGCCGCTGTTTCCGGTGCCGCTATGGCCGCCAGAGATCGAGCGATCGATCGCAGTATGAATGGTGATAAGAATAAAAAAGACGATCCCACACAAGTCAGCGGGTCTGCTACTGCACAGAACAATCCTGACAATCACGTCATGCCCGGCGATAGAGGGCAGGATACCAGCACGCAAAGTGCGTCGATGGGTGAGAGACAGGCTGCTTCTTCGTCGGCTAATGCATCGCAGATGCAGGGCACGAATCTGAGTTCCAATATGTCTTCGTCCGGAGGAGTGTCCGGTGGCGGAGAACCTCATCCCGGTGGTGCGATCGCTACTCGTCTTTCTGGACAGGCGTTTGCTGAAAATAATGAACGGCAGCAGCAGAAAGAACAGGAAGGCGCTCAGCTTTTGTCCAAGGATTCTTTGCAGCGAACTGCTCAGGAACATAAGGAGAAGGAACAGGCTGAAGAAGAAAAGATGGACGCCGCTATCGCTATGGCTAGAGGTCAGGTGGGTAGCGTAACGAAGGAAGAACAGATCGAAGAAGATGCTCGTGAGGAAGAGAAAGCGCTCAAGAAAGAAGCCAATAAGCGAGAACTCAAAGCGGCGGCACAAGCTGCGGTCGGCGCTGCGGAGATCGCGGCTGATGCAAGTACCGGCGGCGCGGCAGGCACGACCGGTGACGGCGTGAAGAATCTCAAAAACGGTTTGGCTGGTATGTCTGACGCCAAGAAAGATAAGGCTGCGGCTCATGAGAAAGTGACCAAAGAAAAAGCAGCGCGTATCAATGACGCTGCGAATGAATCTCGCGGCGGAAATTCTCGGCGTGATGCGGCCAGAGAGAGTTTGGCACGTGAACATTTGTCAAGAGACTCAAGAGACGGTACGTCTGTGCGTGAATCTGATAAGGTTTCCTTCGGTGTCGGTGCGCCGGGCGTGGTACAGCAGCCGAAACTTGGGGAAAACATGGTTCCTAAGACGGCTCAAGGCTCAGGCGGACAGAATTCTCGTCAGACGGATCGCGGTCAACAGCAGTCTTCTCGTATGGATCAGGGACAAAATTCTCGTCAGACGGATCGTGGACAGCAACAGTCTTCTCATATGGATCAAGGTCAGACTCATGTTCATCAAACGGCACAGGGCGGTACAACGAATGTGCATCAGACTGTTCAGGGCGGACCCGTTACGGTCCAGGGCGGTCAGACGAATGTGCAGCAGAACAATTCTGTACAGCGACAGTCCGCGCCAAAGAGAGAACTTAATAGACGAAGTTCTCCGGCGCCTGTGCAGCCGCCAAAACCGGCTCAGCCGACTGTGAAATCTGACACAGATCATACATCTTCTGTGAAAAAAGGAAGATTGGAGGCGGATAATTTCCATAGGAGCAAACCGACTAGGAATATTGATCCTGAGAATTATCGTTAAGAAAAAATATGGGGCTTTCGAGTCCCATATTTTTTTGTGTATTTAAAAAAATTAGTTTTTTAAATCTTGCGCAATGAAATTTTCTGTGTTATAATTTATTCATACGATTGACGGAAGTCTTTCTAAGCGAAAACAAAGGAGGATTGAGTACGGATGACCAGTATTACGAATTTCTTTCAGAACGCCGGTAATCTGCTCAAGGAGTGGGCCAATTATATTTTCATTATTTTTGGCGTCATTCTCTTGATTGTGGGCGTCTATAAAATCTGGAAGAATTTGACCCAGCACGGAAAACAGCAGGCGGACTGGCTGGTTTCCATTTTGTGTTTGCTTATCGGTGGCCTTCTAGTGGGTTCTGGCGCCTGGAACACTGTTGTTGGCTATGCCAACCTGGGCAAGAACACACTGGAGGACATCGCGTCGGCCAGCGGCGATCCCACAGATGACGGCACGCTTGGCGGCACGCCGGGTATGATTGGTTTGTACATACCGTATTATTTGGCGAAATTCCAGCTCATGTTTGGTCTATGATCAAACGTCACACGGCCCTCGGCCTTTTTTGGGCCGGGGGTCTATTTGTTTGTGTAACTTTCATGTAAAAAAGAGGTGTGTTCATTGAATATCCTAGCGAAGTTGAAATTGGATAACCATCACGGTATCGAACGGTTCGGCGTGTTGTTTTTGGCGTTGGTGTTTTATATGTGTGTGGTTATGGGTTTTTGTATAGCCGCATGGCAGCAAAGCAATCATGTGAATTTCGGAAATCAAGCGAAATATACGTCAGCCTTTGCGTTTTCCCGTACGGGCGTAGAGGGGAGAGTTGTTGATGTGTATCGCAATGAATCATTCACTCGGTCTTTTGTGTTATTGTATTTTGAGGATTTGTCCGGACTGTCAACGAACGCTGAGGATTATCAGTTGTTTTTAACGGGGTCTGACGTGAATCAAAATTATATGGCTTTGACCAGTAGTCCTGCAGCGACGTTTTATGTGTTTGGTTCTTCTGGCTATATGGGTATCGACTTGGTGGATACCGGTGTTTTTGATAAGCAGATCATGAATCTGGTCATTCGGCACACTTCGAATTTGGTTAGTGAGGATTATAACCAAGAAGCTGCTGATGCGGCGGAAGACGGTACGTTTGTTCAGTACGATCAGGCTCAGCTTTATTTCAATCCTGGCGGTCAGGGCGGCACATATGCGGATGTATTGGATAAAGAGTCGTTCACACCCCAGGAATTATATGAGTGCTTTATGGTTCGGCCGCAGGAACAGGAATTGCGTAATGAACTGAACGATTTGTTGAAGTCTATGTGGATGACGCAGCAGCAGATCGCGGAGTATACGCAGCGTGTGGAGCAGGACGGCATTATTGTACCGGAAGTTCCTGTTTTGATCAGAGGCGATTCTATTGAGGGGCCGGATGATAACGGGTATTATTACTTAGACACAAACTATGTTCTTGCGAACGGTTTTGATTTCCCCTGGCAGCAACGAACTGTTTTGGAAGGGTATTTGGATACGCTGTGTCCTGACGGTGATTATTATACGTTTTTGCGTGAAAAAGCTGTGGCGGAAGATGATGTGGAGTTTTCCACGTCTGATTTGGTCTGGTACAAGCAAGACGGTACTGTGTTTGATCTGGATAATGCAGCAGGCATTTCGGAGTTGGAGTCAGCTAAGAAGGATATTGACAATTTGATGGGTGCTTGGAAAACATATTACAATCAAAAAAAGCAATATCAGGTAGTTGATTTAACACGGCTGTTGAACTTGGAATTGGATTACCGGTCTGCCTGGACTGTGTTTACTACCAGTCAGAATCTGACTCTTTGGTAAGGAGGTGGCACTATGCCGGATGAAGAAAAGAAATTGAAAGAGGACGAGAATCCGGAAGATAAACAATCCTTGGAACAGAACGCAGATAATAAACAGCCCGATGTGTCGGGCGGAGAAACGTCTCAGGAAGATGAACAGGAGAAAGAGTCAGACGCCAAAACGATGAAGGCCGTCAAGAAGGGCGCTGGTGGCGCGGCTTCAAAGCAGGGTCATTCTATCGGAAGTGTCTTTTTGAATATGTTCATGTCCGGTGGCGCGCAGATGGCCGGCACAGTTGCTGCTGGTGGCTTGCTTGCCGCGATCAAGGGTTTCTTTGGCGGTATAGCGAATGGTGTGAAATCGTTTTTTACCGGTGCTGTTGCTTTTTTTTCAAATGCGGCCGCGGGTATTGCTACTGCGTTTGGTATGACGATGACTATGGCCACTATTTCCATGGTCGGCGGTTTGATAGGCGGCGTCGTGTTTGTGTCAGCCGCGATCGTTACTGTATTGTCCAGCCCGGCGGATGATGCTATGGTAGACCCGTGCAAGGATTATTATATCATTCAGCAGCAGGCTGTGCAGGAGGAAGCGGCGAATCAATCTCAGCAAATGATCGAGAACGGAAAAAAGTGTTATTCTGTTTTTAAAGCCGTAGGGCTTTCTAATGAGAATATCGCTGGTATTTTGGGTAACTGGCAGGCGGAATCAAATATCGATTCTACCAGCGTTGAGACTATCTTTGATGAACCGTATCGTATTGGACCCCGAAAACAGCACGCGCAGGATGTGGGTTTTGATATCATGTCCATTGATTCCCGGTATGGCGCTACATATCCTCTTATCAAGTTAGCTGGTATCGGTTTGGGCGGTTGGACAGATACCAACGATGGCGCGACGAATAACTCAAGATTGCGTGCTTTTGCTGATTCTTTTGGCTATGAGTGGTGGACGCTGGATATCCAACTGGCGTTTTGCTTGACACCTACGGCGCAAGGCGGTGATTATGGCAGATTTGATCTTTTGAATTGGGAACAAGAGAGTTCTCCTTCCAGCGCCGCTTTGACGTTTGCCCGATACTGGGAAGGTAATACGTCTTTGGCACAGGCTGAACGTCAACAATATGCTGAACAATGGTTTTTACGTATCGCTGAGTATGACGTTGATCAAACATATGCCGATTCTATCTTATCAATGGCACAAACGGCTTCTGTGGACGCTTCCGGGAATTCGTTCCGTACATCTTTGGAAGATTGCGGCGGTTCTGTGAACAACGCATTGAATGGGTCTATAGCACAGGCTGCTGTAAGTTATGCGTATCAAGATTGGACTGAGGGCATCGGGAATAATGGTACTGATTTGTATCAGGAAGTCCATGACGCTATTTTCCCGGGCGACCCATGGTATCAGTCTTGTGATCGAGGCGTGGCTTGTGCTGTGCGTTGGTCAGGTTTGGATGATGATTTCCCTGCAGGCGCCGTTTCGTCTCAGCTTAATCACATGGAAACCAGCGATAAATGGAAGGAGATTTTGTGGGATGGTGATAAGAGCAAGCTTCTTCCCGGTGATGTGCTTATCCGGTCAGACGCTGCGGTTGGTCATGTGGTGCTTTATGTAGGAAATGAACTTATTAAAGCGAAATGGGGCGAGGGGACTGATCCCAATTTGTGTGTTGTTTCTGCGTCTTATAATGAACGTTCTCCCGGTTGCGAGGGATGGTATACAGGTTCGACTGGTTTGAACACGTATAGAGCGTTTCGTTGTACGAACACAACGAGAAGCGATCGGTATATCGGTGTTGCAGGCGGGTCTCAGATCGTTGTGGATGATGGTGGAACAACGGATGTACAAGTTCCTGATGCGGCGAAACCCACGCCTGCGCCTGAGGTGACGGCTGCCCCTACGCCGTCTGCTTCTCCTTCTGCCGGTTCTCCTACACCTCGGCCTACGTCACGCCCTGTGACGAATCCCAATGACCCCAGCAGTTGGGATGTGGAATCACGTCCTGGTCCGGGTCATACGATTTCACCCAGTCCCAGTCCCAGTGTAAGCCCAAGCCCGTCTGCAAATGTGTCAAATAATCCTTGAATTTCGTAGAAAGCTATGTTACACTGTATTTAAAATTAAGAAAAAAATTCGTGTGAAAGAGGTGGGGTTTTTGGAGAGCGAAAAGCAATATCGTGTGTGGCTTGGTGTTTTGGTGGTCTTTTGCGTTTTGTTTCTTTGCGTATTTGGTTTTATGTGTATGTCCGATGTGAATCATTACACAAAAGAGACGAAGACGCTGAATGAGCAGGTACAGAGTCTGAGTCAAGAATTGGCTAAAGAGCGAAACGAAACGCAGTTTGATGATGCGCAGAAAGTAGAAACGATCGAAAAGGCGACGTATTCTGCGGCTAAATCTGGTGCGGATGTGGCCAATTTGCAGAATAAGTATCGAGATGCCGATGACGTGTCGATCATTGCTGAAAATCTGGACTTTTATCTGGATGATCGTTCTTTCCGTGTTCCCTGGTTTGACGGCGGTGTATGGAAGTTCGAGACTACGTTTGAGACGAATGAAAGCGTTTTTTCTGTGTTGTGGACTTGTTGGGACGATGATGAATTGTGCGCGTATGTGACCGGAAATTATAACGCGCAGGAAAATGTGTTTACGGATATGGAAAAGCACATGACGGTTTACGGCAATTCCCTCATTGCACCTACAACGAATGGTCAGGAAGAAAGTTCTTCTTCGACTGTGGAGGATTTTTTCAATGAATTTGATTTGACTTCTTTGTTGGAAGAAAGTGAGGGGAGCGCATCGTGAAGAGATTTCTTCCGTTTGTCTTTGTGCTGTTTGTTTTTATCAGCGGTATCGTAGCTGGTGTGATGGCTCGCGGCAGTGCGATACACGTGTATCAACAGGCACAGAGTAAGGTGCAGGAATACGAAAACCTTTTGATTCAAGCGAAAAATCAAAATCAGGAAAAGGAGGATGATATTTTATATCAGGTCACTGGCTTGGATACGTCTCGAAAGGATCGTGATGATGATATTATCGAGGACCTGCTTTCGGATGTGATGTCCTGGGAAACGGGGGAAGAGTATCAGCAGAAACGAGAGTCTTTGATGCAGGACTATGATTTGACAGAGAATAGTCGTTTTTTGAAGACGTTTATGCCGGAACTGGTTGTCGTTACGGATCAAGCCGGTAATTCTTACAATCGTATTGATACGTATGGTCTTCATATTTCATTTGTGAATGTGGATACGTATTTGACGAATGTAGGGGATGACGGAACGTATTCCTATATGGGTTTTGTGACTTGGCGGACATCGGATGATTTGGGTAATGAAATAGAGCATACGGATGTTGTAACCTGTGACGTTTCAGAAAATGGAGATGTTTTGACGCTGAACGGGTATTCTGTCGCTGAATGAAAGAGGTGCATTCTTTTGACAAAAAATAAATTTATGAAAGCATTTTTGTTCGTTGTAAGATGGTTCATACTTGTGATGATAGGTATAACCATAGCTGTCAGTATGGCCTATAACATCTTGCCGCTGCTGGCTTTGGAAACAGGCAATATGGCCGGTTTGACAAGTGAGGCCGGTTTACTTGAGACTTTTGTGTTCCTGGTAATACCGATGTGCTTTTTTATCCTCATTTTGTCTGTTTTGTATTTCCTTATCATGTACGCTTTTTTGAAGCTTTTCCGAAAGCTTTGCGGTGCTGTTTATGAGAAATTTAAGACGCCGGCCGCTCGGAAATTGACGAAAGGATGATGACTTGTGCAGACGATTGCGTATACATACGATACGCCTTTGTATTTGAAGGCAAAGTCATTTTATGACCAGGAACTTGTTTGCAATGATCATATTGCTTGCAATGCCGGTGTGGAAGTGATGAACGCGTTTTTTGATTGGGAGAATGCCAGACCTGTATTGATCCTTACAGGACAGGTGGATGAATTGGCTGGTTTTTTCCCGGATGATATCACTCACGTCACATTTGGCAAGGAATTTGTTCGGCCGCAAGTTCGATTTCGCTGGGAATTGTCTGATGAAGATTTGGCTAAGTTTTGTAAGAAAGGACTGTTTTCCGGTGGCACGTATGGGCTGCCGTGCCCTAATAAATTCAAGACCGCGCAGTGGGTGCTTCCTGTGACTTGCGCTTGTTCATGTTTACCCAGCGGACGTATCAATCAATATGACGCTGAATTTCATGAGTTGGCGCCGTTGTTGTTCGTTTCCATCAATGATCAGTTTGCCATTTCTATTCCTAAAGAAAAACAGGAATATGATCTGGAATCTTATTATCCCGAGAAGAGTCTTCAGGATCAGGATATTTATGATGACGAGCTGGAATTTGTTGAGGTCGATATGGACTATGATGCGCCGGACATTGATTTGGAAGAAGATGAAGATGATTTTTCTGAATCTGTTGTTCGGGAGGAAGAGCAGGAACAGGAAGAGCAGGAACCTGAATCTGAAGCGGACGAACTCGATCCGGAATTGGAAGAGATTTTCGCTGATGCACGTCGGAATCTCAGGGCGATGACGCCTGAACCTAATGAGCATCGGGAAGGGGAGTCGGAACAAAAGACTTCACCGGATACAGAAGATGATGAAGATGAGGACTTTGACTTTGATCTGTAAGGAGTGCATTGTATGCTTTCGCAGGATATTGTCATTGTCAACGAGTTTTCCGTAAAAAATCAACGATCTGGACATGGGTCCCGGGGTTCTACTCCGGGACATTATGTTTTACGGTATATGGCTCGTGATGATGCTGTTGAACGATTGAGTTTTTCGAAAAAGAGAGAACTGGATAGTGAAGATGAACTGTATCGCGCTAGAGAACGAGCGTCGGAATATCAGGATTCTATGGATGGACTGCGTACTTCTTTCAGACGATTTCGAGCCAGTGCTGGCGTTGCGTTCGGAAATGGCCGTGTATCGCTCACGGATCAACGGTTGCGTGAATTGTCTCAACGTATTCAGTCCGGTTTCGATGCAGGAAAAACAGTGCTTAAAACGGTTTTGTCGTTTTCACAAGGCTATTTAAAAGATCGCGGCATTTTACCGCAAGATTTCCAGTTTCAGCACAAGGGCGATTACAAAGGTCATGTGGATCAAATGAAGCTGCGGCTTGGTATCATGTATGGTATCGATCGTATCAAACGTCATTTCGATAAGCTGGAATATATCGGCTGCATTCAGTTGGACACGGCTCATGTGCATTGCCATTTGAGTATGATCGATATGGGAAATGGCCGGCAGAAGGGGAAGCTTTCGAAGGAAATGAAAGAAGAATTGCGTCGAGGTGTGGACGAAGGTCTTTTGCTCAATCAGCCTGTGCCTCAGGACAGTATGAGTTTCGACAAAGAAAACGTTCATTGTTTCTTCAAGGCGTTCTGTCATAAATCAATGCTTGAAAGTTCGCTCCCTCAATTATTGTTTGCTTGTCTTCCTGATGACAAGAGTTTATGGTACGCTTCGTGTTCTCAGGAAAGCATGAAGCGGCCTAACGAGCTTTTGCGCGAGTTCGTGGAAGATTTGTCTCATGATGAATCGTTTTCAAAGGCACTGGCAAGCCGAAGGGGAAGAGATCGAACTATTGAACGTGAGAATTTGATCCGGGATTGTATGGACGGCGTTTACGAATATTTGAAGTCAGTTCCTGTATACGATAAGCACGTAGATACGCCTTTTTTGAAGAATATGTCCAAGCCTTACGGCACGTTCGATCATTCGCCCGGTGAGGATTTCTGTTTCCGGCTTCGTTCGTATAAGACGCGTTTAGATGACAGTATCAAGAACCGGCGCCGGTTCCATGAAGAGAAAAAGGCATATGAGAGAGAAACAGAAAAAAGTCCGGCTTCTAAAGTGTTGTATGATTTCTTTGTGTTTGAGGAAGAGTATCAGGACAAACTTATGTGCAAGTATTTGAGATATTTGCATTTTAAGCCGCCTTTGAAACGTTTTGCGAAAAGTGTCAAGAAACTGAGAAAGCAGGAAGATTTGCTTGATAGGTTGAGAAAATTTCGAGATGATCCCCGACGGTCAACGCTTTCAAATAAAGATCAGGAACGATACGGACGTGAGACGTATGGTATTTATAATTCGCGTTATGATCTTGCTTCTCGAATTCGGATGGAGGAAAAAACCTTTCAGGACATGAAGGATGATTTTTCGTTTCGGTTGCAGGAATATGGCCTTTTTTATGAAGATGGTAATTTTTATGATGAAAGCCGCGGCAATATGGATAATCTGTGGTTTCTTGATCTGCATCATATGGATTACGATTTTTCAGAAGATAAAAAGGCGCCGAATGACGCGTTTCAAGCATTTTATGCGACAGCCCGCAGGCGGGCGGAACTGTATCGCAGAGCGTGTGATTATTTGAAGACAACAGGTCAGGATCGATTTATAGAGTCTTTGCCGGGGAAAGACATTGAGAAAATGCTGTCGCAGGCTCAGGTTATTTATTCGAAACGCAGAACAGGACAAACGAGAGATGTGTTTCGAACGGTAAGTCTGGATAAAGAGTATTTGGATGGCATGGAACAAAGCGTTTATGATACGTTGAGTATGTTTTGAAAATAACTCTTGCATTTTATTTGATGTTATGATATTATTGTCAGTGAACAGTAGGGTTATTGATTGTTCTCCGGAAAGTGAATGGTTTTAGAGAGAAAAAAGGACGGTTTGACGGAGCCGTTCTTTTTTCTTTTTTTTTTATATTACGGATGTTTGAGGAAAGCTTTTTCTGTTTTGCGGCGTTTAAAATGCTTGCATTTTTTCATACTGGCTGGTATAATAATTTTTAGAACAAGAAAGAAAACGAGGGGTGCTGCTTTGTGGATAATGCAGTAAAATTTGACAAGGATGTCAGCCGCGCGTTTTTGAACAGCATTTCGGATGATTCGGTGAATATAAAGCGATATCAACGTGCTTTGGATTGTCTTTTGGAAATGATTGGTGATGCGTGTCAGATTCAAGAAGACACTGGGCTGGAATTTCGAAATTGGATGATAAACAAACACGATTGGAAACCTCAAACGGTTTTATTTCGCATGAATGTGTACAATTTGCTTGTATCATATCTTGATCACCCCGAATGGGCCGTAAAGCTAGATCAAATGGAATATTCCAAAGGAAAAAAAGAGATCAATCGTGAGGAATATGGCATTTTGTTGCAGCAGGCAAAAAAAGAAAATAATCATATGGCTTATCTTTTTTTACGTCTGATGGGCAGTGCCGGTTTGCGCAGCCAGGAAATTCTCGATATGACTGTCGACGATGTTCGACGTGGTTATATCGTTAGAACACGTTGGTCAAAGGTTCCAACAAAGATTTATATTCCGTCGTGTTTGATTCGGGAATTGCATCTTTGGATTGAAGAACGGGGTCTTACTGATTATTTGTTTTTGTCGACCAAGGGTACGCCTATTTTGGGTCAGTCATTGAACGACAAGATTTCTCGAATCGGTAAATCTGTTCATATAGAGTGTTCTGGTCTTTCTATTCTTCGTTATTATGATCGTAGACGAGCTTCTATCCAGAATATGTTGATACCTGAATTGGAGAGTCGATATGATGAGGAACTGGCGAAGGAACAGATGGCTTATGGATGGGAAGCGAGGTGAGTGATGTGTGCGAGGATGTTGTGAAACGCATTACCGATGAGAAGTATCACTGTATTTATAAATACACGCAGCCGGTGCGAAAACCTGTACGGCCTTTGATTGGCCGGGACCGAGAGATTCGCGGTATGAAAGCAGCGTTGGAGCGGCCTGAATTGTGTAATATTTTGCTTCTGGCAGAAGCCGGTGCCGGTAAATCGGCGTGTGTAGCAGGTTTGTCTCAGGTTGACACGGATCGTTTGTATTTAGAAGTGGACTTAGCGAAAATGATCGCTAATTGCCGCTATGACGCAAACGAGATGGCGGGAAAACTCAAATCTTTATTTGACGACACGGAAAAATTCTGTGAAGCAGAACACACTCAAATTGTTTTGTTCATGGATGAGTTTCATCAGATCGTACAGCTTTCTGACGCGGCTGTCGAGGCTATGAAGCCCCTTCTGGCCAATTCCGGTGTTCGCGGAATTCGAGTGATTGCCGCTACTACGCCGGCTGAATTTCGAAAGAATATTTCACCAAATCAGCCTTTGGTGGAACGTCTGCAGCGGATCAATCTTCATGAGCCGGACAGAAAAACGACGATTCAGATTTTGAAGTCTATGGCTGAAAGCTATGGTGTGGCTGAAAGGATCGTGCATGATTCTCTTTATGAGTTGATTTATGAATACACGCAACGATACATTCCGGCCAACGCGCAGCCTAGAAAGTCATTGTTGATCTTGGACGCCATGATCGGTTGGTATCGCTCGGAAGGCGCCGCGTTGAACAAAAAGCTTTTGGCTCATGTGCTTTATGAGAGCGAAGGCATAAATGTGATGTTCAAAGTAGACGCGACGAAAATTCGGGAGCGATTGGACGAGCGGGTTTTGGCACAGAAGTATGCTACATATTCTGTTGCGAATGCGCTGGAAACGTGCGTGGCGGATTTGTCTGACCTTTCAGAACACGGCAATAAACCGCAGGCAACGATGTTGTTTTCCGGTTCTACCGGTACTGGTAAGACGGAACTCGCCAAAGCGATTGCCGAGATGGTGTTTAATGATGAACGGGCTTTGATTCGGTTTGATATGACAGAATACGCGAACCCGGATTCTTTGGATCGATTTCGAAAGGAATTGACCAGTCAAGTTTGGAATCGACCGTGTTGTGTTATTTTGCTGGATGAGATCGAAAAGGCTTGTGATCCGGTGGTGAAGCTTTTGCTTCCTGTTTTGGATGAAGGCCGGTTGCAAGATGAAAATAACAGAGAAGTCACGTTTATCAACGCGTATATCATTCTGACAACTAATGCGGGTACGGAAGTCTATAAAAATATCGCGCAGTATCAGGCTGATGATGAAGGTATGGGTCATTGGATTCGTGACTATTCTAAGTTGATTTTTCGGTCTCTTATGGGCACGACGGGAGGCAATAAATTCCCTCCGGAACTGTTAGGACGTATTGAGTGCGTTGTTCCGTTCCAGCCGTTGAGCGAAAACACACAGATGGCTATCGCTCGAATGAGGCTTCAACAGTTGCAGAAAAAGGTATTTCGCATTCATAATTGCAAATTGCGTATCAGCAAGGATGTGATTCGGTTTTTGGTGCAGGACAGCCTTAGTACCGATTCAGACGCCGGCGGTGCGCGAGCCATTATATCTAAGATGAAATCGGATGTAGTTGCGGCAGTAGCGACTTTCTTGAATCGAAATCCTGATTGTTACGAAGCTGTTGTGACTGTGGCCGGTACAATGGCGGTGGACGACGTCCATAAACGAGTATCGACAGCCCGGATCGTTGTGAAACGGGTAGAATAACAGAAAGGCGGGATTGAATGTGCGGACAAAAGACCACGAAACTCCTGAATTTGTGCCGGGAGAGTTCCATAAACGAAAAGTGAAGAGTCATACCGCACGCGGTAAAGACGCGCCTTCTGTTTCGTCGGAGGCTGAACAGGAACAGACGCCATTGTTTCAAGAAGAGAAGTTGGAGAAAAAACATAAATGGCACGGTCCTAAGAAGTCAAAGAAAAGTCAGTCTGATGAGCACGAGAAGGAGCAGCCGCAGGCGGTTGTGAAAGGCGCTGCGAAAAAGCAAAAGAAGATGGGCATAGGCACGGTTGTTGCTGAGTCTGTTGTTGAAACGGTTTGGGTGGATTTCATGGAAAATAAACCCGGCGTTTTGCGTGTCGGCAATTCTATCTATTGTTTGGGCGCTTTGCTTTATTGCAGCAATGTTGGCGGTTTGTCAAAGAAACAAAAAGGCGATAAAGACAAAGGCGCGATCCTGGAACGTCTTAAAGGCGGCGGAATGCGATATCTGTTGACCCCGCACATGATCGAACTGGATTGTATTGTTTTTATCCCGGACAGTGTTACGCTGGCCGCCATGGAAGAATACACTCTTTTGCGGAAATGTCCGTATTATGAGTTGTGTTTGGTGGAGCCGGAAGGCAGTGTGATCCCGCTTGGGCTTCGCGCTACGTTCCAAGAGTTGAGTACGGCGTTGCAGAATTCTCAGAATGAAGGCGATATGGGCCGTTTGCTGTTGGCCAAAAGGGATGCCGCCATCAAGGACGGTATTGCTGTTGAGCCGTCTGTGATGCAGATTCTTGACAATTTGGAACATATCGAGAAAGATGAGCCAGTTGAGAACAAAGAAGAAACGGTAATGCGTGAGATCGCGTCGCAGATGGATGCGGTGGTATCTACGCCGGTGCCGGAATCAGAACACGAGTTCCGGGTGGATGACGATATTTCTTTTGAGGAAGAACCTCAGCCTGAGATGGATTTTGAACCTTATGACCAGGACGATGAATCTGGATTTGATAAGGAGAATGATGAATCCGAGGAGATGAACGAAGAACAGCCGCAGGAAGAAACAGTCGATGATACGCCTGCAATTCCTGTGGAAGACACTGAGAAAACGGTTATGCGCCGGTTTTACTCTGATGATCTCGAACTCATCGCGGACACGCGAATGTTTGATGAAAGCATTGCCGCTCTCTATGAACCTAAGAAACTGGACATCGCATATGATGAAAAGTTTTTAGGCGTGTCGTATGATGAGACGTTTTTGGGCAGGGATATCCGTGAACTGGTCAAAACGATGAATGATCAGTTGCGGCAGTTGCACGTGGACAATCTCAGTGTGGCGCGTCAGAAATACATGGATTTGCTTGTTCCGTATATCGAACAGGTCGTTCGGATGATGAACTATCAGGTGGATACGGGCAGCGAATATTATGAAGCGTATCACAAGATCGAAGAGCAGTATCAGGAAAAGCTTGAGGGTCTTGACGCTGAGGTGCAACGCCGTACTGATGATTGTGAGATGGAATTTTCCAAGAGAATCGAGGAATTTGCCGAAACTGCGGCGAACAAGGCGCGGCAGGAATATCGTGACAAATATGGCGCGGAGCATCAGGAAGAAGTTCGACGTATCAAGGGTACTGTGACGGCGGAGTTGGAAGCGGAACATCAGAGCGAATTGAAGGCGTTTTTTGATGCGAGAAGATTGGCGGCTCAGAAGCGGCGTGATGCTGGTATCACTGGTATTTTGAATAAAATCCAGGATTATTATGAGACATTGCGTCGGCGTGAAGATGAGTTGTACGGCCGGTATCAGGCACGTCTCATGAAGATCGTCAATGATAATCGTGAGAACGAATATGTCAGAATTCGGACGCTTCAGATGGAATTGGATCAAAAGAGTTTGGCTGATCGGGAACGAACAGAGTCGGTCAGTAAATTGTCCAAAGCTTATAAAGAATATGAGGCTGAGAAACAAAAACTTTCTGATGAGATTGAACGCCTGAAAAAAGATGCTGCTGTTTCGGCGGAAGCTATGCGTACGAATTATGAGAATACGATCAGTTCTTTGAAATCCGATTTGGCGACGGCTGATGAAAGGGCACAGGCGAAAGCGCAGAGTGCATTGGATGAAAAGGACGCCACGATTGTTTCGTTGGAGAAAAAGATCGAGGTGGAAGATCGAATCCATAAGAAGGGCACGCGCATCGTTGCTGTATTGATGATCGTTGCGCTTATCGCGGCTGTTGCTATCGGTTTCATCAGTGGTGCTTATATCAATTTGAAGTCCGATCGAGAATCAGTAAAGGAGGAAATTTTAGCGGAGATCGACGAATATGCGCCGCTGCCTGACGGAATCGAGGTTTCGGGAACCGAAAGTTCAGATATATCATAATCTTGAAAAAAAACCGTATGTTTTACCGTACGGTTTTTTTAATAAAAAAAGGAGGTACGTGTATGGCAGTTAAGAAAAAGAACGTCACAGATTATGACTCGCTGCGACAACGGACACAAGATCGTGATGTGTACATGGAACAGCAGGTCGGGCGCAGTCGTATTCATGAGAAGTTCTCAAAGAGACCGAGGCAGATTTTTGTTGCGGTAATCGCTGTGCTCATTTTTTTGGCGACGTATTTCGGTGTGGGGTTGATCCAACTTGGTTATTACGCTGCGAATCAAGCTGTTTCAACGCAGACACAGGAATCGACGTCTTCCAGCGGCCTTTTATCGTTTTCTGCTTGGTGTGACCAGAACGGTTTCACAGAAGCCACGCTGGGTGAAGAGTACGATTACGCACAAGGTTTCTGGAAAGGGAATGACTTCAACAATCATGAAGAATTCACTCAGGAACAGGTGGAAGGTCTGTACAATGAGTATGCACAAGCGTATTTGGCAGAACACCCTGAGGAGAGAGAGCAGGTTTTGTCTGAATCAACAGAACCCGCGATCGATTATGTTTCTTTCTTCACGCCTGACTTCTTGAAGATCATCATTGCGTTGTTTGTGTCCAGTGTCGTTGCCAGTGTATTGTATCAAACCTTGATGCGTCAGTTGGATGCTCAGAATTTGATGAATACTACGGACGATATTAACCAGTATCCTAACGATCAGCATATTGCGTATCCGCAGGAATTGCAGGATCGGTTCGATTGGTTTCCGGACGTGGGCGCGCATTGTGATGTACAAGTTACCAGCTTGATTTCGCACATGATGCTTACAAACAAAGGACTCGGCAAGATCGCTGTGCCGGAGCGTGCTAAAAAAGATGTGTTGGATAGCGATGGCGACATTGCTGTGTATAAAGGAGAAGTCCTGTACAGTGATGACGGTGAGACGCCGATTTATAAACAAATGCCCATGATCGATGAGGCTTTCGGCGATTACATCTTTGATGCGTCCAACGTCCCAAAGAAGTTTCGAATCAAGTATAATCCCAGTGACATCGATTATAATCCTGAGGATAAAAACAGGGAGAAGCTCAAAGGTTTCCCCAAACTCAGCGATATGATCGGCGCCACTTGGAGTATGCCGCTGTATGAACCGCAGCGGCCGGCTGGCGCATATCTAGTTGACACATCGCCGAGTAATACGATTTAGAAAGTCATATAGCGTGATAAATGCGTAGTTATATGAAAAGTCGTCTATGGCGAAATCATCAAGTAGGCCATGGAGTATGAGTGGAGAACGAAGCTGGGAAGCGGTTTGCAACCGCAATCAGAGAGTGAAGGCCGTGTGTAAAAGCTCGGTCAACCGCAACGCATAGGTCGTGAACCTGCAGCTGAGATGCAGCAGAATATAATCGGCCCACGAGTCTCCACTGTCGGATGATACAGGTGCAGAGCCTGTGGCAAAAAGTTATGCTGAACTATGTTGTAATGACATAGAGGTGCAGATAAAAAGCTGTACGATAACAAGTTGGGTTTTGGCGATTACTCGCGCTGGCAAGGGTTGAGATGTCTTTGGCCCTTTGACACACCTTTTCCGTTATCAACGGGGTATAATACATTTATTATGCTAACGGGGGTGAAATCCCGTGGGAAGTCGCAGCGTATTGATTCACAGATGCTGCGGAACCTGTATCGACTATGGCAGGTCAAGCTGCCAGTAGGGCCTCTATTGATACGAGGTTGCGTTTTAGGCAACGAAGCGCACGTAAGCCGAAACGGGTGTGGGCGGCGAAAGCCGTTTAAGAGATAGTCAGGATTTTTTAGAAATTCGCAAACGATTATTGAGCCTACATTGGATATGTGGACTCGGGAAAACAAAAAGAGCAACATTGTTGTCAATGACCCGAAAGGTGAATTGCTTGTTAAATTTTACGTCAAAAGCACGATTCGCGGATATCA